>Ga0209632_10002353_pt1 | contig 18194 bp, 15 predicted proteins | sample COG_10_FD_184754 | JGI IMG/M metagenome (GOLD analysis project Ga0209632, IMG submission 184754) | Pelagic Microbial community sample from North Sea - COGITO 998_met_10 (SPAdes) (version 2) | ecosystem: Environmental > Aquatic > Marine > Neritic zone/Coastal water | place: Helgoland, sampling... | reverse complement strand
CAAAAAGAATACTACTAAATACAATTATAAATATTGAATCATTATCTGTACTATATTGAACATAACATTGAATTAACATATGACTATAATTTTTATTCATAGATTCATCATAACATTTATTTAATTCATATATTTTACCATAATTTGTATTCATAAATGAATTACAACATTCTGATTGTGTTTGTTCATCTGGACCATAATTATCACAAGTTATTGTATTCTTATCCATATGTAAAGAAGTGTTACAACTATCATTATAGTAGTTAACAAGTAGATTCATCTCATATAACGGAGATGGAATAGCCATTGTTAGAATTTGGTTTAAATTTGTTTTAGGTTTTCTAATGATTTCATTTCAATTTTTATTTAAATTTCGAATTGTATATAACTTTTATTTTATCATTATTTTTATATTCTTTCTTTTTTTATTTTTAATGTTTATAAGATTACCACCATAATAGCCTAGTATATTAAATATTAAATCAGTAACTCTATTTATAACATATTTTTCTTCCCAATATTTTTGTGGAATAAACCAATATTTTATTAATAAAGGTTTAATATAGTCGTTATTGACTACTAAATATTCAAATATTTCCCATACTATACCAAGCAAGAATGCTAATATATATCTGTTTTTAACATATAATCCAAATATTAAAAAAAATATAAAATGGGATAAACTTAAAATATCAACACATTTATTCATATTTTTGATATTTTTATTAATGTATAGTAAGATAATTTTTATAATTTTTATTTTAATTTATTCCAATAGGGTGTTTTTTCTAAATATTTAGAAAAATTTAATATACATTTTTTGGAGTTAAGAGGGATTATTTTATTGACCTTTTCTAATATTATTTTTTCATCTTTATAAAATGTTTTAATATATTTATATAAACCTCTTCTCCAAGCTAAAATAACTGCCTCATGACACACTAACATTTTTTTTTTTGAAAAACTCACTTTGTGTGTTAGTAATTTAGATTTTGGGATTTGACATTTTTTAAAAATTCTTAATAAAGCACCACTATTCATAGTTTTTATTTTTGGATCATTGACAAAATATGTCATCTCTTTTACTACATAATTTACCAATTTGTTTTTATTAAGATTTGGTATAAGTTTTTTTATTTCTGAATAATCCGGTGTAATTATTGTAAAACTAGCATTATTACATATTGGTATTAAACTTTTAAAACAACCATATATATTATTTTTTTTAATATTACATTCCATAAATTGTTTTAATTTCGTATTATTTACTACAAATGTTTTATTACTATTAGATAATAAAGAATGATCAAACATTTTAAATTGTCTTATAAATATAATATCACCCTTCCTTATATCAGATAAATTACATTTTTTATTACTTTTTTTCTTTGTTGCCATATTACTTTTTTTCTTTGTTGCCATATTACTTTTTTTCTTTGTTGCCAGTTTATTATAATAATATATAATAAAAAGATTGTAATAAAAGTTTTAATAATATATAATTTTTTTTTTATTTTTTTTTTTAAGTAATATAATTATATGAAGTTTTTATAGAGTTTATAGAGTTTTTATGATCTAATTAACTTTAACAAGGAGGCAATCCTTTTTTAATAATATCTGATAAATCTTCTTCACCAGGCAATACCATATCATCTAAAGCACATCCTGGTTTTACTAATGGAAGGCAAATATCACGTTCAATACAAAATTCCATAAGAATAGGACCTTCGTCGTAATTTAAGAAAAAATCCAATTGACTATCGAGTTTAGAAGGGTCGCTACATTTACAACCATGAATACCAAAACTTCTAGCAAGTGCCGCATATGAAGGATTCTTTCTATTTATAGTTGCTGTATAACGTTCTTCAAAAAAGAGTTTCTCCCAAATTGTAACCATCATCTGCGCATTATTATTCATAATCGCAATCTTAACTGGTAGGTTATATTCTGCTATTGTTTTAAGGTCATTTAATGTCATATTGAAACTGCTATCGCCATCAATACATATTATCATTTTATCTGGATTTGCTAATTGTGCTCCAATAGCATAAGGCAATCCAGCACCCATTACTCCAAGAGACCCAGATGATAAAATCTTTCCAGGATATTGTGATTTAATAAATTGATACGCTTGCATTTGATGATTACCAACTCCTGTTGTGAAAACAACATCTTTTTTGAGAGTTTTCTTGTATATTTTATCAAGGACATGTTCAATATGCAGTTTTTTAGAATCTTTTTTAAAAGGAAATGGGAAATCATATTTCCATTGTTTAATTTCATTCGTCCAATCATCTCTCTTAACGTGTTTAATATAAGGGTTTAAATTCTTTAAAAACGCATTACTATCCATGCAAAAATTATAATCAGAATCTACAACTGAATTAATCTCAGTATCATTAATATTACAATGAATAATACCTCCTACTCCTAAAGTGGCTGCTAATTTAGCATTAGGTGCATAAGATGATATTTCACCAGTTGTTCGATCATCGAAACGAGAACCAATTGCTATAATTAAATCAGCTTCTTGTAAAGCATAATTTGCAGGAGCATACCCATGCATACCACACCATCTTAAAGAAAGACTGTTATGTTCGTCAAATATACCTGCTCCGTGAATAGTGCTAGTTACTGGAATATTACCTTGTAATGCTAAACACGTAAGATTATTACTAGCATCTTTACATCCTTGTCCAACCATAATAATAGGTCGTTTAGCATTATTAATCAACTCTCCAATTTTTGAAAAATGATGGTCTTCATATTTGTATTTTAATGGCGTTTTAATAGGAGGGAAAATATTATTTTCATCAAATGATTTAGAATCATTAAATGATTTAATAGCATATAATTTTTGATTGTCAATAGGTTGATATGATACACATTTTGGTATATCAATATGAACAACACCTGGTTTTCCTTCATTTGCTATTTTAAATGCTTTATCTATAACAGTTGATAATGTATGAATATCATTTACTTGATAACTCCATTTTGTAAATTGTTTTGTAAGCGCAATAGCAGGCGCCTCTTGAAACGCATTTGATCCAATTGCTGATAATGGAACCTGTCCACTAAATACAATCATAGGCGTGCTATCATTTTGTGCGTCTAACATAGGCGTAATCATATTTGTAATTCCAGGACCACTAGTAACAAGACATACTCCTGTTTTATTAGAAGATTTAGCATATCCTGTTGCTGCGTGTCCAACACATTGTTCAGTACTATTGACAATTAATCGAGTAGTTGAATTAGCAAACCCATCTATTAAAGGCATAATAGCCCCACCAGAAATACCAAATACAGTTGATACTTTATATTTTTTAAAGGCGTTCATAAGTATTTCTTTACCATGATTTACTTTACTTACTTTACTTACTTTATTAAAATTAACAATACTTTCATTATAACTAGAATGTCGTCCTGTATAGTTTTTAGATATACTTTGAAATAAAGTCCTTTGTACTACAATTTTTTTACTCATTTTAGTTTTATTCGAATATATCGTCTCTAGTATAATTAATTAATTACTTAATTCACTCTTTAAATTTTTTTTCAATTTTTATTTTTATTTTATTTTAATTTTTTTTCAATTTTTATTTTTATTTTATTTTAATTTTTTTTAATTATATTTTTATTTTTAATTATTACTCAAAATTAATTTCTAAATAAATAATATAATACTTATTGCATTTTACTTTATTTTATTTTAAATTATTTATTTAAAAATGGCTAAAAAAACTATTAAGCGAAGAAAGTCTTCTTCAAAAAGATCTTCGAAACGGAAAGAGCGCACATTTACTATTCATGATGCAAGAAAGGCAGACGGATGTCCTACTAAATTTATGAATAAAAATTACTCTGGTGTTTATGTTTCCAGAGATGCAGCTGGTTCTGCTAAAAAGGCACTTACTCAACTTTGTAATGTTAAAAATATTAAAGGACAATGTGCAATGTATCTTTCAATAAGAGAAACAACCCAGGGTTCAAAAAAGAAGGTTTTTAATTATAAAGTCGTTCGTGAAAAATTAAAAAAACCACTTGAATTAAAAGGAAGAATTATTGAATACCAAAATAAAGCAAAATCTGTTAAAACCATACCTGCTGGAAAATCTTGTAAAAAATCAAGCGGTACTAGACGGTCTAAAACCAATCGTTCATTTAAACGATAAATTTTAATGTTTTTTTTAATGTTTTTTTTAGTTATAATTTAAGTAATTTATGTAATAATCGCATATATAAAAGAATATAAATCCTGTATAAAAGCAGATAGGAAAATAAAATAAAATAAAATAAAAGGTTTAAAATGTTTATTGTATCATCACTAGTATCATATTGTGGTTTTGCAGTTTTAAATTATATATTTATACATTTTTTATTGTATAATAAACAAACAGCATGGTATTTATTACACGTTATATGTAATATGATAATTATTATAATGACATTTGACGATTTTGTGTATTCTTTTACAGATATGAATAAAGCATTTGATAAAACATTATTTAATTCTAGTCCATTGGGTATAACTGTTGGACTACACGTTTTTCATATTATTAATGATTATAAAAATCTTACAATAATAGATTGGTTACATCATTTAATCAGTAATTGGTTTATGTCTTTTGTAGGAGTATATTATAATAATTATCCAACGTGGAATTGTGGTGTATTTTTTATGTGTGGTCTCCCTGGTGGGATTGATTATTTATTACTTTTCTTAGTAAAAATAGGTAAAATAAAAAAAATAACTGAAAAAAATATAAATGTATATTTAAATAATTGGATACGATGTCCGGGAATACTATATACGTGCTCTTTAATTCACTATGCGTATATTCAAAATATTATATATCCTCCTTCATATATTTATTATATATCACAATTCTTTGTATTATTTAATGCGATTTATTTCGCACAAAGAGTTACTTTGAATTATGGAAGTTATAGTGCAATTTCAGATTAATCTGAAACTCACTTTTTTGTTTATAGTATTTATAGTAAATATAGAATATAAATAGAATATAAATATAATATAAATAGAATATAAATATAATAAAAATAGAAATATAAATAGAATATAAACAAAAAATTGATTTTTTATGTAATATATAAATAAATTAATAGAAACATTCAACAAGATGTCGCATACAAGTTTACACGGTCCTGGATGTGAATATTGTTTTATTTGTGGAGGAAAAACTGAAAAAATTATCGGTCCTAACGAAACTGTTGAAAATACCAGTTTGGATTGTAAAACGAATATAATAAGTACATATCAAATATGTAATACTAGTTTTATATATTGTTCTAACTGTCATATTATAATGAAAGTAGAATACAATCCCAGTTATTGTATTAAGTGTGCTTGCCATGTGGGTTATAGTATATGTATACTAACTGATGATATGATACATAATAGATATAAACATACCATTGCACCAAAGTATTGGCCGGAAATGAAACTGCGTATTGCTGAAGTAAGACACCGATTTAACTGGTTAGATATTACAAATCCAATAACTGACGTTCCTTATGAAAAATGGGAATATTATAATACTCATATAAATAGAACCCTTAATTTCGAAACAGTGGTATATATAAAAACAGAATTTATAGAATTTAAAAAACAACCAAATTCGTATTTTCATGAAATTAAGACTTATTATGATGAGGACTCAGATTCTTATTATGATGAATTATATTATCATAACGGACCTATATGTGGATGTGATTCTTGTGATGGTGGTCATAAATGTATAATTGTTTCCAATAAAGCATTAGATATTGAAGATAAACTATTAAAGGATGAACAAGAAGAATATGAAGAGAGACAAAAAGTTTTATTACTATCTATAGTTATAGAGTTACTTTCACACGAACAAGGAATTCTGAAAATAATTCAAGATTACTTCTTTAAAGATGTAAGTGCTATATCAGAATTATATTTCAATAAAACAATATATGGACATGATTTAGTTTCATATACTAAACTTTATCATTCAGACATTATTGAAAATCCAACTACTGCGAATATAGATGAGATTGATATTATATATAAATATTTTATATTAGGACCAGATTATCCTGAAGTCGATATTAAAGATGAATCACCATTCGATTCTTGGGGAATAAATATAGAAGACAATACATTAAAATTAAATAATCCGATTCTTAGTATTGGTAATATGTACTATGATCGCTTTATACTATTGATGAAAATCGTTAATAGTTTTTACTCTAACGCAAACATAAAAGTGATTTATAGTAATATTAGAAATAAACTACGTAAGAAACTTCCATCTATTGCCGAATTGAAAACACTATATGATGAATTTGACACTTGTATCATTGAAGAGTTGCAACCACTTTATGACGATCACAACATTTATTTAAACAGGAAGTGAATGAATTTCTATAATACATACTTATATTGTGTATGAAAATTAAAAAAAAAATTGAAATTATATTTTGATGGAAGTTAATATTAGACTTTGAACATAAACACTCATCCAAAACCGACTATGGCAGCTTCACAACCAATGAATACTCGTGAATTTAATGAAAATATGAGAACCTTGGAAACTCTCAGTCCTGAAGATATTAAAAAATTAAAAGAAGCACTATCTACTAGTGCTATATTTTGGAATGCGCACTCTACACAATTCTCAATACGTCTTGCACACACAACTGACAAAATAGGCAATGAACGTACCCCTATTCCACCTGGGTGTCACCACATTTACACATGTCAAATTATATATGTTGTTATTCAAGAAGTAGTATACTTTCTGACTACTAAAAAACCAATAAATCCTGAAGACCCTGTACAATTCATACAGATATTTTACACTATGTGTGAAGGTGAAAGACTTGAGAGATTGATTCCTTCTATGGGTATAGATCTTGCTAGATTTGATACTTTACGTATGCCTGGATATCAGCTTTATACAGATGATAATATTGCGGTTGTTATTAGTGATATTGATAAATCAATTACAGTATTTGATAAAAACCCTAGTGTCCCTGTCGCACCAAATATTTACGCAGGAACTCGATAAATAGTCACTCACTTATTGTAAATTGTATATTGTATATTGTATATTGTAAATTGTATATTTTAAAAAAAAAAATTAGAAACACATAATTTATATAAATTTTTTTTGTAAATATATAGTTTTAAAAATTGAATTTATTTAACACATTTATAATACAATAGTTCAAACTATAAATCAAAACGCAAGTATGGAATTAGATAAAGGATACGTTTATTTTGGTAGTAGTGATGATTTAGAAGATGTAAATCAAACTAAAATAGGTATGTGTAATAATACTGTAAATAGGTTAAATACATACGACATAACATATCCTGGATACAAATTAAGACCCTATATTATTATAAAATGTACAAGTAATGATGAAGCCGCTGAGATTTCACTATTACTACACCGTCATTTTAAAAAATACAGTATGTTATATTTACACGAACACACTACATCAACTGGACCCGGTTGTTTTAATGGAAGTAAAGACTGGTTTGATACCACATTTGACAAAGATGCTATACATAATTTACTAGAAGCATACACTTACGACTATACACTATTAGAAGATGTAGAACTCGCACACTTTATTACAAAAGAGCATCAAAGTTGTCATTTAAATAATAAAGAATACTATAATAAATATAGGGTTCTGTAGTCCCATAAAACATAACCTAGAATAATAAATATAAAACTATATATTATAATAAATATTATAATAAATTTTTTTAGTTACTAAATATGGAAGAATCTACAAAACAAATTCTGGTAAAACAATATGGTGTTTTAAGTGATGACCAAAAAATTAAATATGAAAATATTAAAACTAATTATGGAAATACAGAGTTATCTATAATAAGTGATGGAAATGTAATAACACAGTGTGATGAACAAGTGAAAACATTACAAACATTAGAAGAAGCCAAAAAGGGAGGTGCTAGGCCTAATTTTGATGTTAATAAAATACAAAAATTGAAATGTTACACCCTTGACTGGGATGGTCCTATTAATCAGTATCTCTGGAAAAGTAAGGATGATTTTGAGGCAGCCTATTCAGATACTACATCTAAACCATATGGAACCTCTTTATGGGATGGCGACCTAATTAATTGTAAAGAACGTATAGAAAGTATAGATAATATAGATCAATTAATTACTGAAATAAAAACAAAAATAGTTATTTATGATGATATATTTGATAATAACGCAAACAAATCTTCTAATCTAGGAGTTGTAGAATTTAATGATAATAATTATAATACTTTAACAAGAGGGCAAACTTATAAATTTCCTCTGGTTCGAGGTAATTATTATAATGTAGACAATTATTTAAGCACATCTGTAAAATCATGGGCCGATACTCCATTTGTATTTTTAACTAATCAAGTGGGGGATAATCAAGATATTGGATTAAATTATAATAATCCTTCATACATATATAATATTCAATTAACAGAGAATATACCTTATATTTCATTTGATCATAAGCCAGCAGAATCTATTTTTGATCTGCAAGAACAAGAAGTTTTACTTCCTAGAAATTGTAAAATGTGTTTAGACCCTAACAAATCATCGGTAAGAGAAACAATTGATATTGGAAATGGTTTAAATATATTTGTAGAAATGATTTATGTTATAATAACATACACACCCCCGGAACCAATAGCCTTAGAAGAACATTCAACAGAAACAATACAGGATTCAACAGAAATACAACCACAAACAGCGGGTTTTAACCTTGGTGGTTATAGGAAATTCTCTAAATCTAAATCTAAATCTAAATCTAAATCTAAATCTAAATCTAAATCTAAATCTAAATCTAAATCTAAATCTAAATCTAAATCTAAATCTAAATCTAAATCTAAATCTAAATCTAAAAAGTTATTCAAATAATATTTATTAACTTTTTATTTAAGTATTTAATAATTAGTTACACATACAAATGTCTATTGTAGTTATAACCCATTCAAAACCTTCACCAAGTAAGGTTCTATATGTTTTATCTAAGTAGGCTTGATTAAGTTGTTCATCAGTTTGTTGTGTAATAACAACTTTAAGTCTATCTTTGAGTTTATCAAAATCAATTTGGGAAGGAATATGCTGTATTAACATCATATAAATGTTAATATTAAATCCATAATCTGATTTCTCCCCTTTTATTAATGGAGTTCCATCGGTCAAACTGTTTCGCAAAGATGTAGAACTCGCACATTTTATTACAAAAGAGCATCAAAGTTGCCATTTAAATAATAAAGAATACTATAATAAATATAAGGATTTTGTATGACAATAAAAAATAACCTATAATAATAAATAAAACTATATTTCTATATAAAAAATGAAAATGATATACATTAATTAATTTAAATTCCTTTTTATTTTATTTTATTTTATTATTCTAGGTTAAAAAGTAAAAAGTTATAATTAAATAAAAAATAAATAGTAGAACTAAATAAGATTACATTTTTAAAATTGAATTATTTATAGTATTTGTATTTTACCATATAAATAATAATAAATATAATAATATAAATAATAAATAATAAATACTAAATAATAAATAATAAGTATAAATAATAAATGGATGTTTCTAAAAATATAGGTTTTAAACCACAATGTAAAAGGATAGATGTATTACATAACATATTAATATTAAGTAAAATAGAACCAGATATTAACAAATTATATACTATTATAGTAACTGATAATAATACAAATACTATTAATAAAAGTAGAATTGGATTTTTATTTGAAACAGTATCTATAATACTAATTATAAGTAAATGTTTAAAAGTTAATTACACAAAAATATATGAAGGACAAATACAATCATTAACACATTTAACACAATTCAGTAATATTTTAAATTGTTCTATAGAACAAGGAAATAATAAATCAGACTTTACATTTTCAGACACTATTATTAATGGCACTAATCAGACCTATAATATTGTAGCATTATCTATTAAATTTATTAATTCAGATAAGTTTAATCCTGATAAATCTGATGTTCAGATAATAAATGATGAATTAAATAAAGAATATATCGACTATAAAATTGGATTAATTGTAAAAGATAAAACTCTTGTAACATCCCACTCTTATAATAATAAACTTAGTAGTAGAAAATTAGTGCATGATAAAGTTATTTCAGATAATTTATTATTTGATGAAAAAGATATTATAAGAGGATTAGAAGATTTCCGTAATAAATTCAAAAAATATTATAATAAAGTAAATGATTTTATCGAACTCATTAATAGCGATTATTTATTATCTCCAAGAAAACAATTAATTTTAAAATTACATCAAAAAATAACATATTTAAACTTTATTAAAAATAGTAACAACTTATTACATTTAATATCACACAAACCACGAAGTGGTAAAAGTATTACTTTATTAATCATAAGTAAATATTTATTAGAACATGGTATTAATAAAATTTTAATAATGACTTCTGTTCCAGCTACAATACAAAGTTTTATGAATGATTTAGAAGAATATATTGATTTTAAAAATATTAATTATATTAATCAAGATGAATTTAAAGCAGTTAATAATACATTTACAGGAATTGTATTTTGCAGTGTTCAATATTTAAAAACAAATATAGAGGAAAAAAAGAAATATCTTAATGATATTAACTTTGATGTTATGATTATAGACGAATGTCATATGGGTTCTTCAACAACTAAAACAGAAAAAGATATATTAACTATTGACAAACATGATACTAATACAAATATTGATGATATTAGAAAAAATATTAAAATGAATATTTTTGCTTCTGGCACATCTGATAAAACTAAACAATTTTATAATATTAAAAATGTATATGAATGGGAAATTGAAGATGAAGGATTTATGAAAGCATTAATGAATGATGAAATTGAACAAGATGAAAAGTTAGAAATTAAATCACTTATGGAAAGAAGACATGGAAAATATTTTAAAAAATGTTATAATGACAATACATTAAATAAGGATTATTCGAAATGTCCAGTGCAAGTATTAATGAAAAAATTATTACCACAAAGTATTGTTGAAATGATTAAACAATATAATTTAAAACAGAATACTGAATACGGATATTGTAGTAGTTCATTACTAGCATTAAATAAAATTAAGTCTAAGACTAAGTCTAAGACTAAGTCTAAGTCTAAGTCTAAGTCTAAGTCTAAGTCTAAAAATAGGTATGAATATGAAAATAAATTTGAATTAGAAAATTCTTCAGCAGGTTTAGAATTATTAACAAACTATTTTGAAAGTATTATATCAAATGATAACATGAATAAAGAAACAATTATGGCATCCATAGAAAAAACACAATCTGCATATAAATCAAGATTATCAACAAGAAAAGATCCTAAATTATTCCTTATGTATTTACCAACTCATACAGGTAACAACAATATTAAACAATTACAAGAAACATTTACAAAATTTATCAAAGATAATAAATTATGGAATGATTATAATATAGAATATTCAAATGCTACAACTGATTCTGGAGCTTGTAAAGAAGATTATAATAAATATATTAAATCAATTCTTAATAAATCTAAAAAGGATAAGAAAAAAGGGTGTATTTTATTATTAGGTAATAAAGGTGGTGTTGGTATTACATATCATGATTGTGATGCAACTATTTCATTAGACGATGGTCATAATTTAGATAATCAAAAACAACGATATTCAAGAGCATTAACAGAAGGTCATAAAAAGACAATTGGTATTAATGTTGATATGAATATTCAAAGAACATATTTATATATTAATGATATTTTACATAAATACAAAAAAATTACAAAAACTACAAAAACAAATGGAGAAATTCTAACATATTTATATGAGCATAAAATATTTCTATTTAATCCAAATGAAATTAAAAATGGTGATGTATTAACTCATGAAATTAGTTCCTATTATAAGAAAGAAGCTCATAATATTATTAATAATATTGACCATTTTAAAATATTAAATGGTATAATTATATGTGATGATGATATGGACTACGATGATTGTTATGAAGTTACTTATGATTTAAAAGGTCATATAGGAATTAAAGAAATTAATAGTGTTTTAGAAGGAGACCAAAAAGATTGTCCAAAAGGTAAAATAAAGACTATAATCGATAAAGAACCTGATTCATCAGAATCTAGTAATGATAATACTGATGACGATGATAACGATTTAATTCAAGATATTGAAGAACAAAAAATTTTAATGTTTAAAGAATTTATAAGAGATATTTGTGTCACAACATTATTTCCACTACTTGCGTTATTATCAAGAACTTATTTAGAACTATCATTTATAGATATGATGGATAATTCTATAACAAATGAAATTATAATTTCTATTTTAAAAGATAAAAAAATAATTATAAATAAAAATCTTATTAATAGTATAAAAAATACAATGGTTAAAAATAATGAAATTATAAATAATATTCAAGAACTTTATAGAACATCATCTCCTTGTAAAATTCATGACTTAATTGCTAACCATTTCATTCCTACATTAACTCAGAAGAAAAATAATGCAGAATTTCCAACACCAATACAATTGGTAATGGATATGCTAGAAAAAATCCCTTTAGAATTTTGGAAAAATATTAGAAGAGTATTTGAACCTTGTTGTGGTAAAGGAAACTTTGTTATGAAAATATTTGAAAAGTTTTATATTGGACTTGAAGAATTATATCCTGATAAATCAGAAAGATGTAAAATTATTATAACTAAATGTTTATATTTTACAGATATTACAAATTGTAATGTTTTTATTACAACCGAAATTTTAAAATGTGAAATACAACATAGAACAGGAATTAAAGAAATTAATTACGAATTTAATTCAAATATAGGAGATACTTTAATATTAAATATTAAAGAAACGTGGAGGGTTAATGGTTTTGATGCTGTTATAGGTAATCCTCCTTATAATAATTCAAGCGGAACTGGAGGTAGTAAAAAATTATGGGATAAATTTGTTGATTATAGTATTGATAAATGTATTAATAAAAATGGATACTTATTATTTATCCATCCTCCAAATTGGAGAAAACCTGAAAATAAAATACTGCATAAATTTAAAAAATACAATTTAATTTCATTAAATATTTTAACTGAAAATGAAGGTATAAAATATTTTAATTGCTCAACAAAAGTAGATTATTATTTATTACAAAACAGTAAATATAATAATAAAACGATTATTAATAATACATATTTATTAAATATAAAAAATATGTTGTTTATTCCAAATGAAAATTTTGAACTATTTAATAAATTAAATGGTATTAATAATATTGTGTGTCCAAATACATCTTATTCTAGTGATATGAAATGGATGAAAGATGATCAAAAATTAAAATATAAATATATTTTAACAAAAAATAATAAAAATACTAAATATAAATATTCAAATGAACAAAAAAATTTCAATGGAATTAAAAAAGTTATTATATCTTGCGGACGCTATCCATATCCTATAAATGATTATATTGGAGAATATGGTTTAAGTTGTTATAATTTTGGTATTGTAATTGATAACAAAAAAGAAGGAGATAATATTATTAACTGTATTAATTCTGAAAAATTTAAAAAATTATTAAAAAATAATAAATGGGGATCCTATAATATAGAATGGAGACTGTTTAAATATTTTAGAAAAGATTTTTGGAAATACTTTATTAACGATGAACCTTCTCCTACAGAACCTTCTCCTACAGAACCTTCTCCTACAGAACCTTCTCCTACAGAACCTTCTAATGAACAATCTTCGAATGATACTTTAACTACTCAAGAACAAAAAACAATTAAAGATGGACGAAAACAATATTATTTAATTGATACAAAATTGTATAAAGTTAAAAGAGATAAATCTAAAGGAGATTATATTGGAACATATATAAATGGTAAAATTATTGAAAAATAAATATTAAATACTATTAAATTATAAATAATACCTAAAAAAAAAAATATATATAATTTTTTTCTATTCATCCAGAAACATATTCTATTTATAATTATAATAAAAATAAACTCAATATTAATATAAACAGCAAATCTTATCTAGAATATCATTATAATTTATTTAAAAGGTTAAAATAATAATTAAAATACTAATTAAATAATTGTTATTTAAATAAAATTGATTATTATTTGATTATTATTTTGATTATTATTTTTTTTATAAATCATTTTAAAATGGAAACATATTCTCTACACTGTTTATTAAATAAAATTAATAATTATGAACCTGGTATATATGAAATTATAAAATCATATATAATCTATAAAGTTAAAGATAATAAAGAAATTAAGGATGCTGTTAAATTATGGTATAAGGATAAAAGCAACGCAATCCTATTATATGGTGATATTTGTTTATGGGATACTTCAAATGTAACTAATATGAGTAGTTTATTTTCTGGAAAACAAGAATTTAATGAATATTTAGGGAATTGGAATACTTCAAATGTAACTAATATGAGTAATATGTTTTGGAATAATAAGGAGTTTAATCAAAATATAGGTTCTTGGGATACTTCAAATGTAACTGATATGCGTGAAATGTTTTATGGCGCTGAAAATTTTAATCAAGATATAGGCAATTGGAATACCTCAAATGTAATAAAAATAAGAGGTATGTTTTGGGATGCTAAAAAATTCAATCAAAATATAGGAAAATGGAATACTTCAAAAGTAACTAATATGAGTGGTATGTTTGTAGGAGCACTTGATTTTAATCAATATATAGGCAATTGGAATACTTCAAATGTAACTGATATGAAATATATGTTTTATAATTCTAAAAAGTTTAATCAAGATATTAGTATATGGGATACTTCAAATGTAACTGAATTAAGGTATATGTTTTCTAATGCTACACTTTTTAAACAAGATATACCATGGTTATAATAGAATATCATTTCATTTCATTTCATTGTTTTTCATATTTTTAAGTGTTGTACATAGTATTGCCTTCATATCATCTGATATATTTAAAATGAATCCTCCTCCTTCTTCTTTATATCTTTCTGTTATTTCTCCTCCGTGATAGTCATCTAGGACTTTATTTATATATTTAGTGTTTTTTTTAATTAGTTTATCTTTATTTTTATCTAGTAAGTTTTCAATATGTGTCATTGTATTATCAGATAATCGAGTATTGAATTTTGTGCTTAATTCATAGTCGCATTTCTTACCATTGTACACCTTCATATATTTAGAATTACCTTTATTAGCTATATAAAAGTTATTATTTTCAGGTATGTTTGCGTATATTTCTTTTAATGCAGCACTATAACATCCATATTTCTTACTAAATATTCTCTGTATGGCTTCTAGTGATAAGGAATCTAGATTTTCTTTACCAAAAGCATTAATATTTATTATAGTATTATTACTATTTGTATTATGTGAATTATTCATATTATTATTATTTGTAATATTATTTGTAATGTTATTTATTATTTTTTTAGTTAGTATTTTATCAGATAAAGTATTTAGTATTACATCTTTCTTTTTAATATTTTTAGTTTTAATTAATTTAATTTCATTATCTTTAAGAACTAAAGATTTATCAGTATTTTTTATTTTATTTATAAGTTCTTTAATATTTATAACATTTTGTTCTTTTTTTATACTATTTTTACTAATTTTACACTTTTCTTGATGACTATATTTACTATATTTATTACTATAAGATTTATTACAATATATACACATATATAAGTTTATAGGTGTAATTATGCTATTTTTATTAGTTTTATCCCGTAAATTACATTCACCACTTTTATGAGTTTCTTCACCACTTTTTTGATTTATTTCACCACTTTTTTCAAGTATTTCACCACTATTTTGAATAGTAGGAGTACTAATTACAGTTTCCATAGCAATACAAGGGTTTTTACGCTGAATATGTATTTTTAAATTCCATTTTGTTGAAAAATTTTTAGAACACTTTAAACAGTTAAAAGGCATTATATTTATTATATATTATATACAAATATTTTTATTTTAAATTAATTAATAAATATAAGTTTGCTTAAGAAATCAGAAGGTATAAACGTGTTAATATGGTGTTATATCGTGCGTAATACTTAAAATACTTCTGAATTTAAGTTTTTTTCAAAAAAATAAAAAAAAAAGAATTTAGAAAATATTTACTTTATTATTTTTAAAAAAAATATTATTCCTATAAAATCAAAATAAATTCATACAAACTATATATTATAAAAATTAAAATTATAAAAATAAAATTATAAAAAAAATTATAAAATTTAACTAGCAAGAATTTCCTTCTTTAGTTTTATAAGTGTTGTTAAAATTAAGTTTGTCATATCATCGTCATGATAGAAAATAAATAATTCTATTTCTCTTTTTAAACTTATTTCAACACGTTCTTTTAATTGAGCTTCATAAAACTCTAGTATGTTTTTATCTATTTCTATAGGTATATTGTTATTTAGTTTAGTGAATTCTGATTTAATTAAATCTTTCATATCATCTATATGTTTAAATATAAACACATCTACCTCCTCTTGTAAAGCAATTTCCATTCTTGCTTTTAATTTTCTTTGAAAAAAAGAAACTATATCTGGATCTATATAATCTTCATGGTCTTCATCTACTTCTTCTACATCTTCTTCTTCTTCATCTACTTCTTCTTCTTTAGTTTCTATAGATGGTGTTTTATCTTCAGTAACAATTACTTTAGTTGTAGTCTTTTTTTCTTTTTTAGGTTTCTTAGTTTCTTTCTTAGTTTCTTTCTTAGTTTCTTTCTTAGTTTCTTTCTTAGTTTCTTTCTTAGTTTCTTTCTTAGTTTCTTTCTTAGTTTCTTTCTTAGTTTCTTTCTTAGTAGGTTTCGTAGTTTCTTTTTTAGGTTTAGGAGTTGGTAAGGTTTTAATACTAACACATGGGGTTTTACGCTCTCCGTGTTTTTTTAAATTTCCTTTATTTGAAAAGGTCTTAGCACACTTTAAACATTTTAAGTCCATTGTTTTACTATATACTATATAATATAAATATATAATATAAATATATTTATTTTAAATTACTTAATAAATATAATTTTTTTTAATACTGTATATCGATGAAACGTATGAATATATTATTATAATAAGTATAAATTTATAAAAAAATATTAGTTTTCAGAGTTTTAAATTTAATATATTAAATTTACATTATAAAAATAAAGTAAAAAAAAATTGAAATGTATATGCTTATTATAACTATTTAACTATTTAACTATTTAATTACTAATCAAAAATGCAACAACCTGAACATGACCCTGATTTTAGTATGAAATGTAGCCCACGAGTTCCATATACTCACACTAATAAAACTTACGATGAATGTATTATTAGTTGTAATAAACCATATGATCCTGCTAACAATAATTGTAGAAGCTTTGTATTATGTTGTTGCCCTTGTGCTGTAGTATTAGATATATTATGTTGTATTCCAATGATATTTGGTTGTTATAATTTACAAGATCCTAATTAAGTATTGTTAATGTTAAAAAAAAAATAAAAAAAAAATTTTAAAATGAGTGTAATAAATTAAAAAATGAATTGTAAAAATAAAAAAAAAATTTATTTTTGAAATCCCCCCCCTCTCTTTTTTTAAACTTTTTTTTTTTGTTTTTATAGTATTTTATACTATAAAAATACTATAAAAATAATTATATATATTTGTTTAATATTTAAATTTAAAATATTATTTATAAGTATATATTATAATAAAGTAGGTATGTATTCATGTTTTAAATGTTCTAGAGAATTTAAAAGAAGTGATTATTTAAAAAAACATATTGAGCGTAAATTTAGTTGTAATCCCCTAGTTGTAGTATGTGATCCAAAAACAATCCCAAATAATCCCAAACAATCCCAAATAATCCCAAATAATCCCAAATCAAATAATAGTGTATCTAAATCTAATTTTAAATGTAAATATTGTAAAAAACTATATAAAAGTAATAATGGACTCTATAAACACATTAATGAAATAAGATGTAAAGAAATACCAAATAAAATATTAAAAATGTTAATAATGAATAAAAAAAACAAAATAATTAAGAAAAAAATAGAAAATAATAAACAATTACTTACTTTATCTCAAAATAATTCTAATA
>Ga0209632_10002350_pt1 | contig 18209 bp, 20 predicted proteins | sample COG_10_FD_184754 | JGI IMG/M metagenome (GOLD analysis project Ga0209632, IMG submission 184754) | Pelagic Microbial community sample from North Sea - COGITO 998_met_10 (SPAdes) (version 2) | ecosystem: Environmental > Aquatic > Marine > Neritic zone/Coastal water | place: Helgoland, sampling... | reverse complement strand
CTATTTTTAACAACTCTGACATAAACACCAAGCTCTCTTGCATTACTTCGTAATGAAGAAAGTTCTTTTACTGTCAAACCTCTATATTCAGCTGCTACTGCAGATTGTGCTGTCGATGCAATTTCGGATATTTCTTTAACTACATCTTTTTTCTCACCAATATTTAACGCCACTTTATCACTCCAACTTGTGTATACCTTTCAGTATAGTTATCTACGTAGGAAATTAAGTATTCTCATACACCTACGGTCTTTGACAGTTGTTTACTAAAACAACCTCACAAAGCCTATGTATACGAAGCCCCGTCTACTAATAGACTTGGCCCCATAGAAGAAGATAATGATATCTTCTTTAAATATTTACCTTTAGCAGAAGAAGGTTTTGCCTTAACTACTTCAGTAATTAAAGCTCTTAAATTTTCTGCTAGCATTTCTTCAGTGAATTCTACCTTGCCTATAGCACAATGTACAATCCCTGCTTTATCTGTCCTATACTGAACTTGTCCAGATTTTGCATTTTTTACTGCTTTTTCAACATCTTTTGAGACTGTTCCAACTTTAGGATTCGGCATTAAGCCTTTAGGGCCAAGTATTTGACCTAATGGACTAACAATTTTCATAGTGTCCGGTGTCGCAATCACAACATCATAGTCAAAATCACCTTTTTTAGCTAGGTCTACTAAATCTTCCATACCAACCATATCTGCGCCTGCATCTGTTGCTTTTTTTGCGTCGTCGCCTTCGCAGAATACTGCGACTTTAACCGACTTTCCTGTTCCGTTTGGTAAAACCAAAGATCCTCTGATATTTTGCTCAGATTTTTTCGCATCAATACCTAAATTAATACTTACATCTAAAGATTCTACAAATTTCACAGAAGACTTATTTTTTAAAATTTTAATAGCTTCTAGATCCTGATAAATTTTTGCAGTATCTAAATCCTTGTAACACTCTTTCATTCTTTTTGTTTTTAATTGATTCATCTATATAGACCTAATTTTTAGTTTTCAACAGTTATTCCCATACTTCTAGCACTTCCAGATATAATTTTTACAGCAGCGTCCAGATTATTGGCATTCAAATCTTCCATTTTAGCTTTAGCTATTTCTTCAACCTGTTGCAAAGTCACTGAGCCAACCTTCACAGAATTTGGCGTAGCACTTCCCTTTTCAATACCGGCAGCCTTTCTCAATAAAATTGCTGCAGGAGTTGTTTTAATAACAAAATCAAAACTTTTATCAGAATAAACTGAAATGATTACGGGAACTTTCATTCCTTTCTCAATTTTTTCAGTTCTACCGTTAAAAGATTTACAAAATTCCTGAATATTTACACCATGTTGACCTAATGCTGGACCAACTGGCGGACTAGGATTAGCTCCTCCTGCTGGAATTTGTAATTTTATATAAGCTTCTATCTCTTTTTTACCTTTTTTTGCCATTTTATTATCCTTTTTCAACCTGACTGAATTCTAACTCAACTGGAGTAGATCTGCCAAATATTTGAACAGCTACTAGCATTCTACTTTTCTCATAATTAACTTCTTCTACAACACCATTAAAATCGTTAAATGGACCATCTGTAACCCTTATAACTTCACCTGGTTCAAATAATACTTTGTGTTTAGGTTTCTCTACACCTTCTTGGATACGATTCATAATATTATCCGCTTCTAAATCACTTATTGGCGCAGGTTTATCAGTAGAGCCACCAATGAAACCTAAAACTTTAGGTGATTTTTTTACCAAATGCCATGTCGCATCGTTCATATCCATTTGGACCAAAACATATCCAGGGAAAAATTTTCTTTCACTCTTATGTTTTTGACCATCTTTCATTTCAACAACTTCTTCAGTTGGCACTAGTATTTTTCCAAAACTATCAGCCATTCCTTCCATCTCTATTCTTTCTAATAAAGACTTTTTTACCTGATTTTCATAACCAGAATAAGCGTGTACCACAAACCATTTTAACGACATACGAAATCCACCGTAGTATAAGTATTATCTATGCTAACAAAAATTTAATTCCAGCTCCAAGGAGCTTATCTAATAACCATAATAAAACAGACATTATAATAACAACCACAAAAACTATTACCGTTGTCTGAATAACTTCTGCTTTAGTTGACCAAATAACTTTCTTTAATTCTACTCTAGCATCATGCGCAAAGACTCTAAGAGTTTTGATTTTTTCAGTATTAAATACTATTACAAAATCTATTAATGTAGCCCCAACGAACCCAAGTATTCTATATATTAAAGGATACTGGTCTAAATAATAAAAAACTAAAATTGATCCGGCAAATATTATCCCTGCTAAAATCCATTTTACCAAATCATTTCTATTTTTATTTGTTTCTACTTCCAATTTATTAGCAACCATAATTCATATTCTGGCAGGCCAGGAGGGACTCGAACCCCCAACCTCCGGTTTTGGAGACCGATGCTCTACCAATTGAGCCACTGGCCTATATTTTAAAAATCAAAAAAGCGGGAGTTTAAAAGCCCGCTTATGTTTATTTGTCAAAAAAATATTATTCAATAATTTTTGATACTACTCCAGCTCCAACTGTTCTCCCGCCTTCACGGATAGCAAATTTCAAACCTTGTTCCATAGCAACTGGCGCAATTAGCTCTACTGTCATACTAACATTATCACCTGGCATTACCATTTCTGTACCTGCTGGTAATGTAGCTGCTCCTGTAACATCTGTTGTTCTAAAATAGAACTGAGGTCTGTATCCATTGAAAAATGGAGTATGTCTTCCGCCTTCATCTTTTGAAAGAATATAAACTTCACACTCATATTTTGTGTGAGGCTTTATTGATCCTGGTTTACATAAAACTTGTCCACGTTCAACTTCTTCTCTTTTTGTTCCTCTTAATAAAACACCGACGTTGTCACCAGCCTCACCTCGATCAAGAAGTTTTCTAAACATCTCAACTCCAGTACAAACTGATTTTTGTGTATCTTTAATACCTGTTATCTCAATCTCATCATTCACATTGATGATACCTCTCTCAATTCTTCCTGTTACCACTGTTCCTCTTCCAGATATTGAAAATACATCTTCTACTGGCATCAAGAAATCACCATCTGTTGCTCTCTCTGGTTGTGGAAAAAAGGTATCCATTGCTTCAACAATTTTTTCTACTGCTGGAGCACCGATATCTGAAGTATCGCCCTCTAATGCTTTAAGTGCTGATCCACTTACAAAAGGAATATTGTCACCATCAAAATCATACGAACTTAGCAATTCTCTTATTTCCATTTCTACTAGTTCAGTTAATTCAGCGTCATCAACTTGATCCGCTTTATTTAAAAATACAACTATATTTGGAACACCAACTTGACGTGCTAATAGTATATGTTCTTTTGTTTGAGGCATTGCTCCATCAGCAGCACTTACTACTAATATAGCACCGTCCATTTGAGCTGCACCTGTAATCATATTTTTTACATAGTCAGCATGTCCTGGGCAATCAACATGAGCATAATGACGATTATCAGACTCATATTCAACATGAGCTGTAGCAATTGTAATCCCTCTTTCTCTTTCTTCAGGAGCATTATCAATATCGCCGTAATCTTTAAATTCACCACCCATTTTTTCTGCCATAACTTTTGTAATAGCAGCTGTTAATGTAGTTTTACCATGATCAACGTGACCAATTGTACCCACATTCATATGTGGTTTATTTCTTTCAAATTTTGCTTTTGACATCTCTATCGCCCTCCGCGGCCTATAGTGTTTTCTTATTCATGGAGCCCATAACCGGATTTGAACCGGTGACCTCTTCCTTACCAAGGAAGTGCTCTACCTACTGAGCTATATGGGCAAGATTGTATACTGTTTTTAACACGATTGCTCTAAATTTTTGTTAATTTTATTGGAGCGGGTGACCGGGATCGAACCGGCATCAACAGCTTGGAAGGCTGTAGTTCTACCATTGAACTACACCCGCAAATAAAATCATACAAAAAACAGCTCAAAACCTTGTTATTAAAGCAAATTCACCCAAATATCTCTTTCATTATATTCTATCAGACATAATAAAATATTGTAATTAATGGTGGAGGGGGGAGGATTCGAACCTCCGAAGGCATAGCCAGCAGATTTACAGTCTGCCCTCGTTGACCGCTTGAGTACCCCTCCGATCAAGGGAAGAATTTTGAAGTACAGGATGATAGTAGTCAACAAAAATATTGCTTAAACCTTTAAAAAAAAAGATTAATTTTCAGATATCAACTTTTTATAGGTGTTAATTTTAGAATCATGTATTAACAAATGATCTGCATACAAATTATCATCATATGTTCCAAGAGAATTTTCTTTTTTTAAATTAACTAACTTATTATTTGAATCTTTATATATTCTATAAATATTATAATTCAGGCTATGAATAAAAACAGATAAGTCTTGATCCCTTTTTATTTTTTTTACATTGTCTTTTTGAAGTTTTAACACCTCTATTAGCACTAAAGGTGAATCTTTAGTTAAGAGACTTTTGTAGCTTTGAATTACTTCCAATTCAGATCCCTCAGTATCTATTTTAATAATATCAACACTTTCATCGCCAATTAATTTTTTAATACTTTCGTATGTATAAAATGAAGTGATTTTTCTAACTATTTTTTTAGTCTCAGCGCAATCAGGCATAATTGACGAGCTTTTATCGTAATCAGATTTTCCCTCAAGATACATTAGTGAGTCTTCATTAAAAATACCTATCGGATATATGTGAGTATTTATCCAGTTATTAATTTTAATAAGCTTACTTAAATAATTTGAGCATAAATAGTTTGGTTCAAACGCATGATAATTAATACTGTTATCAATAGTTTTAATCTTGACTAAAGTTTGTCCTAAGTTAGCACCAACATCATGAAAATTTTTAATTTTTTTAATATTGTGTATTTTATTTAAAAGATCAGACATCCAACGTTCAGTACTAATACCAACTTTGATACCGTCTTGAATTAGTACTTTAATAATTTTTCCATTATAAAATCTTGGTATAAATAATGAAAATGAAACGAGCGAGGTAAAAATTTTAATTTTCAATTTGCTTTTCCTAGTACTAATTTGTAAGTTGTTCGATAGCATAGCAGATAAAGCCTTATCCTTATAACTATTTAGCACAATATTGTAGAGAAATATTGATTATGCTAGGATAATTGAATATGAGTAAAAATATGTTAAATACTGCTTCAAAATATTTTGATGTAGTTGAAAAAGTAATACTAGTTATATTGCTATTTGCAACAATTACAGCAATAGGTCAGGAAATCATAAAAGTTGTAGATCTAGGTAAAGTAAGTCTTGCTGATATTTTATTGTTATTTATTTTTCTAGAAGTCATAGGAATGATTAAAGAATATTATGTTACAAATAGAATTGCAATTTCACATCCTATTTTTATTGCGATCACTGCTTTAGCACGTTTAATTATTTTACAAAGAAAAGATTTTGATCCAGTAATCTTATTATATGAATCAGGTGCTATTTTAATTCTTGCTCTTGCAATACTAGCTTTAAGAGCTAGAAAAATTTCTTTCTTTAGGCCAAAATAAAATTAATTAAGCAAAGCTAATGTAACTTTAAATTTAGGTAAAGATGACCTTACCCTACATTCGCAACTTCCACTTTAGTTTTCAAAAAAATTTTTTAAAAAATACGAAACCAAAGTTCCAAAAAATATTGCTGCTAATAAATTTACAAATACTATTAAAAATATTACTAGCAAAACTACAAATATATCTATTCTTGATTTAGATTTTATTTCTGACACAAATTCCCAATCAATAATATCGTAACCAACCTTAATTAATATTGCAGCTAATATTGCCAATGGAATCATGGAGGCATAGTTTCCAGCAACACCAAGAATCATTATCAAAATTATTGAATGAACCAAGCCAGAAAAAGGAGTTTTTCCACCACTTTGAATATTTACAACAGTTCTCATTGTCGCTCCAGCACCAGCTAAGCCGCCAAAAAATCCTGATATTATATTTCCTATTCCTTGGCCTACTGACTCTTTATTGGGAAGATGACTAGTTTTTGTCATATTATCTGCAACTACAGAAGTTAATAGGCTATCAATGATTCCTAATGAGGCGAGCATTAGTGAGAAATATAATACTTCTGGAAGTTCTTGTAATGTAGGGATGTATATTGAGAAATTTGGAATTCCTGATGGTATTTGTCCTATTATATCTTGATTTGCAAAATACATACTTGTAAGAAAAGTTCCGGATATAAGAGCAATCACCGGTCTAGGAATAAGATAATCTATTTTTTTAGGAAAAAATATTACTATAAGTAAACCAATTAAACCAATTACTAATGCATCGGCATTATAATTTGAAATGTTTTGAAGTTTTGATAAAGAAGAAATAACGCTACCATCTGAACCAAGGCCAAGCAAAACTGGAATCTGCAAACTTATAATTATTAATCCAATTCCAGACATAAAACCTGTAACTACTGAGGAAGGTATTTTCTTAACATACTCACCAAGAGTACTCATGCCGATCAAAATCTGTATGAAGCCAGACAAAGATATTATAAAAAAAACTATTTCTATATTTTTATCAAAGTAAAGAAATATAGAAGCAACGACTACAGTCATTGGGCCAGTTGGGCCAGTTATTTGCGTTGGAGTTCCCCCAAAAAGCGCTGCAAAAAAACCTACGATTATTGCGCCATACAAACCTGGTAATGGTCCTAGTCCTGAAGCAACACCGAATGCTAAGGCTAATGGCAATGCAACAACAGCAGCTGTTAACCCGCCAAAAAAATCTCCACGGATTGAATTTGTATTGAATCCATGGAATATTTTCATATTAATTATTTAATTTGTTAAGATAAACATTAAGTGAGTAACCCTAACATCTCATCCGTGTATGTGAATTTTTCTCTAGGCTTGCCTTTTGGTTTTCCATTGTCAACTTCATGTTTATCTATAACTTCCCACTCAATGAAATTAATATACCTAACTTTATTTGAATCAAGAACTTCATATATTTTTTTATTTCCTAACTTACTTTTTTTATCGTCAAGGTTTTCAATATCCTTCATTAACTCTGCAATTGTTTCATTTGCACAAGCTTTATTGGTTCCAATAATTCCACTTGGGCCTCTTTTAATCCATCCAGCTGTATATAACTGAGGAACTACAACATTATTTTCGTTGTCTTCTGTAACGCGCCCTTTATCATTCGGAATTACTCCCCAAGCATCATGAAAAGGAACGCCATCCAAAGCAACGCCTCTGTATCCAATACTCCTAAACAAAAGACCAGCTTTTAATTCTTCCAGATCCCCTGTGCCTCTTGCTGATTGTTTAAAAGGGTCTCCTGATAATGCATTTTTTTCAAACACAACTGTTTCAAGTTTTTTATTTCCTTTTAGTTCAACCGGACTTCTTAGAAACTGTATATGACATTTCTTTGGTTTTACATATGCTCTTGTCCAAGGAAAACTTCTCGCCTTATGTGCTTTTTTTGGTTCTGCATAACCAGCAAATAATTCATAAATCTTTTTGGCAGCTCTTCCATTCCTATCGCTCAATTCATCTTGGCTAGATTTATTTAAAATTGCTTCAGCGGGATCTACAAAAGTATCGCACTCACGTAATTCACCAAACTCCTTGAGCTCCTTAGAAGTCATGGCGCCCTGAGCTGGGCCTCTCCTTCCAACTACATAAATATTTTTAACTTTACTGTCCTCTAAAACATCTAAAGCGTGTTGTGAGATATCTGTGCATTTTAGCTCATCTACAGTTTTAGATAAAATTCTTGCAACATCAGCCGCAACATTTCCTTGTCCAATTATTACTGCGGTTTCATGCGAAAGATCAAACTCTCTTTCTCTGTATTCTGGGTGACCGTTATACCAAGCTACAAATTCTGTGGCTGTATGACTTCCTTTTAAATCTTCTCCTGGTATTCCAAGCTTCCTATCTGTTTCTGCACCCATTGTAATAATAACTGCATGATGCGATTCTTTTAATTGATCAACTGTAATGTCTTTTCCTACAGCAACATTTCCAAAATAATTAAATTCTTCTGGCTCCGCCATAACAGCAAATTTTTCTATACTTTTTTTAATTAAAGGGTGGTCTGGAGCAACACCAGTTCTAACAAGACCGTATGGTGCACATAATTTTTCTATTAGATTAACTTCAACTTTTAACTCTGATGTAATCAGCGCGTCTGCTGCGTAAAAACCACTTGGGCCAGCTCCAACAATTGCAACCTTCAATGGGTTATCTGAACTTCCTAATTTGCTCATTTTTTCTCACTCTTTATAAAGTATTATAAACCTAATGCTTCCCTTTTATCTTCTGCGCCTTCTAATGGCTCAAGGGTATCTGTAATGTTTGGTGTTTCCTGCGACCTTTCTTCATTAATATCAACCCAGTGTTCTTGACCATCAGGTAGATCATCTTCTTCAAAAATTGCTTCTACAGGACATTCTGGAACGCACGCGCTACAATCAATGCAAACATCTGGATTAATGTAAAGCATCTCATCATCAACATGAAATGCTTCAACAGGACATACTGAAACACAATCAGTGAAGCGACATCCCCTACAATTATCTGTTACTACTGTTGTCATAATAAATACTCCTAAACACCTATCTAAATTATATACTTATGCAGAATAAACTAAAAGTTCACCACGATTCATTTCTATAGCGTCACCGCTCCATCTATGAAATAGTCCATCAGCATATTTATCTTCAATCTCAATTGTTGTATTTTCTTTCACATATTTAAATAATAATTTTAAATATACTGGGCTATATTTACAATCATATGAAAAAGTTGGCAAAACTTTTACATCATCCATACAAATTATTGAACCTCTTTTCATACCTGCTCCAGTTCTTTGACCCATCTCACCAAAAGCTAATATTGTTCCTGACACCATATTTACTCCGGTAAAATCACCGCATTTACCACCAACAATCATTGTTGCGCCAGCCATGGCATGACCCAATTCATTTTTGACATTTCCTTCTATAATAATTTCACCGCCAGTAACACCTTTAGATGCTCCTCTATAAGCTGAAGCTATGCAATGACCACTATTTCCTGTTATATGCAATTTCCCTCCAGACATTTCTGGGGCTATCCAATCTCCAGTACTTCCATTAACTTTTATAAATCCTCCAGACATTGCTGAGCCAAGATGCTGCCCAACATCACCTTCTATTCTCATCTCGCCGCCATCCATATTGGCACCCAAGTATTTTATCCTATGCATATCTCCTTCAACTTCTAATAAATCATTCTTATTATCAGTGACAGTAAAAAATTCAGCCATATTAACTTCTCTATTACCATGAAATACCTTTACTTTTTCTACCTCTTTAACTTTAAGTTTATTTATTACAGCGGGCGTAATACTCTCTGCTTCTAATGGGACGTCTGGTTGTGTATGTAGTTTTAATTTCATAATTCTATTTTCGCTTAACTAATAAGATCTTTTAAAAAAAATTTATATTTACCAAGTTTTCCGCCAAAGTTGCCGGCAGTTATTTGTATAACCCCATCTTTTGCAGCAGCGTGCATACCTACTTTCATGGCATCTGCGACTGCTTTTTCGTCTGCACCATCCACAACAATTTCATAACATGTGTGGACGTTTTCAGGTACGGCTGAATCTTTAATAACGCCTTTAATAGTTGGGCAGTAAACGTGATTAGTTGATGCTATTAATGCTTTGTACTTTGACCCCACCTTACTTCCACTTCTTACTACGCCTTTTGGAAATGGCATTATGACATTTTCAATTCTTTTCATTGCTTTGACAGCATCATAACAAGCTTCTAGACATGAGCTAACATTATCTCCTAATATATAAAAATTTCCTCCACCAACTGATTTTTTTACGCCAAAATTTTCTTGTATTATAAACTCTCCGTCAAAAACAGGAATTCTCCAAAATCTTTCACCTTTAATTTTTTTACCTATTTGGTGTCCGTCTCCAAAATATCTCAAAGCCCCACCTACATTGACAGTATCATCAGCATCTTCATATCCACTAAAACATGCCGTTGTAGGACAAGTCATCACGCATTGACCTATTCTCTCTATCAACCTTTTACCTAAACTTTCTTTATCCATTGTAAAAAGTAATATGCTATAACCAGGTCTTCCATCAGGCGTTTCTTTTCCTGAAAGTTTCATATCAATACCAGCTTCACATTTACATCCAATAACAGATGTAGCCATTCCTGTCATAGCTCTGGCTGCGCCTTCCGCCCAATAATCATTTTCTGCGGTAATTATAATTTTTGCAGAATACATAGAAAATGCTTCTGCATATGTATCAACAACTTCTGTATTATTTATTTTCATGGATACTCTTTTTTTTCTTTGTTTCTATAACGACACCAGTGCCGTGAAGGTACTCATCATCAATAGGATAATTTGCAAACTGTACTGAATAAAAATCATCAAAAAATGGTTTTATAACTTTTTCAATATCTCGATCATATTCCGGAGCAACGCGCAAAACTTTTTTATCTGTGTAATCACTAATGAACTCATGATTGGCAATCAATAGTTGCCCTGCTTTCATTACATATCTTGGAGCATTAAACATTTCTTCTTTATCATCAAGCATATCGTAAATAGTTATATCTGCATCTGCACCTACTCCTAGATGACCTTTATCTTTTAAACCTAAACATTTTGCTGGTCCTGCTCTAGTAATAATACAAATTTCATTTAATGTGTACTCTCTTTTAAGCTCACCTAGTATTGTGCTGTTCATTGCTTTTTGATTTAAATGCTTCATAGCTTCTTTTCTAAATTCATAATCCATCAATAATTTCATTACCATTGGATAATTTTGAAATGATCCTCCGTTAGGATGATCGGTAGATAAAACTATTCTCCAAGGATCTTTTGACAATAAAAATATTTCTAGACCAATAGCCCATTGCAAAGCATGTGTATAAACCATACCTTGATAGTCAAAAGGTAAAATACCACACCCACTTTCACACTCGGTGTCAGCGTTTACCCATTTTTCTTTTTTATAACCTCTTAATAAATAAGTTAGAGGAGCGTCAGCAGTCATAAACATTGCTTTACCAAACATGACTTGCCCTACATCACAGGTTATATTTTCATGATCATTTACGTAATCTGTAATTTCTTTTGATGCTGATTTTGGACTTTTACCCAATTCTCCTGCGTAACTATTAAATTGAATATGAGCAACATGCAGTCGTCTATCACCAGCAGTTTTCATAGTTTCTATAGTGGTGTCATAATTACCACTATGCCCAAGATTATTGCAATGTATGTGAGGAGGATGTGGTAAACCGAGTTCGTGTACTGCATCAATAAATGACTCTATAACTTTTCTTGGAGACAAATCTACAACTTTACTTTTATCATCTATATCTTTGACGTTTAAATTTTTATGTCCTTTCCATGGTTCGTCTCCACCTGGATTTACTAATTTTACAGTATAGGCTTTTGTAGCATTTAACCACCAAGCGACTGCCTCTTTAAACTCTTCGTTTCTTCCTTCAGCAATCAAGCTTTGTAAAAATAAATTGTTCGCTAGAAGAACATAAAAACCATTGTCTATTATTGGAGTGTCATACATTTCTTCAAGTGCATGTCTTGCAGTTAATGGAGGCACTGCTGCTTCCATAGCAGTTGTGTACCCTAAAGTTGCATATCTATAGCCTGTAGCAAATGTGGAAGGCACTATTCCGCCTGAACCAGACTGCGTATTCGGAGTTTTAAAATGTGGATCTAAACGATGGTCTTCTGGCATTAATTTTCTAGCCAAGTTAACTTTAGGTCCAGTGATGTGACAATGTATATCTACTCCACCTGGCATAACAGCCATGCCTTTTGCATCTATAACTTGAGCAGACTCAGATACTTTAGAAACAATTTTGCCGTCTTTTATAAATATATCGCCAACTTTGCCCTCGATACCATTTGTAGGATCAAAGACTATACCGTTCTTTATACGAATTTCGTTATTCATAATTCAAATCAAACCTTATTAGTTTATATAATGATTAATTGTACTTACATGTACTTTTTAGTTGAGTAAGGTCTATTTGCTTTCTTAGACAATTCGTTTACTTTTTTTCTAAGTTTTGTAAGTACCTCTAAGTCACTTGGAAATGGCGAATCAAAAGCTGGTCTCAAACTAATTGGAACATCGTCCATTCTATAAACTGTTCCACCCGTATTGATTCCATATGTACTTGTTTGAATTGAAACATGAGCCGCTTCACTTGTCGGGGTATTTTTAGTATCTATTGAAATTAATTTACATTTATCACTTGTAATATGATCTATTGCAGGCTTTGGAAAATTAGCGACCGGGTCACTTGCAATAATTAATGCTGCATCAGCTTCTTTTCTTGAAAGAGTATCAACTGTTGTAAATTCTCCAGGATTAAATCTTGGATGACCTCTACTGAAATTAACGCCAAACGGATAACCTGTTTGCCAAGAAACCACATTGTCAGCACCGGTAACATTACCGTGCCCTCTAGCAGGCTTAGCAACGAAATGTGTAAACTCATTTAAGTCTGTAGCTAATGCCATTAAAGCTCCTGAATTAAAATGCCTTCCTCTGGTCATTGTTAGTCCCATACCAAAGAATATTACACCGTAAGTGCAATTTTTCATTTTTTGGAAAAGGTCTTCAACAACTTCTTTGTCGACACCACATATTTCTTTACAATCTTCAGGGATTTCAAAGCCTTTGCATGCAGCTCTTAGCATCCACAAAAGTTCGAAATCTTTTCCTGGTGTTAACTGTAGAAAAATATCTGCGACCCCAGCTGTCTTTGTATGCCTTATATCTACTATAACTACTGTTCTGTCATCTTTACCATTAGGCGTATACATTCCTTCTGGTGTAACTGCGTATCTAGCGAAGTGCCTTGGGTGTGCCTCTGCGGGATTTCCTCCCCAATACATTACGAAATCTGCTCTATTTTTTACTTCCCCTAATGTCATTGTAGGCTCTCCAACTCCTTGAAATGCCATACCAGATGGACCATGACATACTGATGTAGTTGTATCTATAGTTCCACCACAATCATCCATAATTGGAGCGCAATGCCTTTGAGCCTCACATATTGTGTCACTCATTCCATATAATATTGGGAATTTTGCTTCCATTAAAATATTTGCTGCTTCATCAATAGCGTCGTCCAATGGAACTTCTTTTCCGGCGATTCTTGCAATCGGCTTATCTTCTATTACATGATTTAAAAACCAAGACTTTCCAAGAACACATGCATCTTTAGCTTTAGTTATTACTTTCTTGTCCATGTCGACTGTTAGAGTTATATCATCACAGCAGCAACCGCAGAAAGTACATGTAGCATTTTCAACTATTTTTTCGTTTACTATTTTGTCATTTTTACTTGCTACGCTCATTCTCTTATCTCCTTATATTATCTTCGACAATAATTTAGCCTATCGCTGTTTTTGGTGGTAATTTTGTTTTCTTCTTAACACCCTTTTTAATGAATTTTATATCTATAGTCATACCCTTTGAAGCTGGCATACCAGTTCCACAAGTCTCTCCATCGAATAAATTACTTGATGGTGGGCCATAGGGAATAAACGCATAACCAACTGGTAGCTTGCCTTCTTTTAAAACTTTTACTTGAACTTCGGTCTCACCAACATGATTGCTGATTTTTACGATATCGGCTGTTTCCAAGCCATTCTCGAGCGCATCTTCGGCGCTTAGCTCTAACGTATTGGTGACTCTTATATACTCTTCCTTAAGTTTACCTTTATTCAGCCCAACTCCTTGCTTCGAAGAGCGGCCTGGTATAAGTATTAGTTGTCCTTTCATTGCATCATTACGTTTTTCCTAAGCCTTTTATATACCTGAATATTGTTATTTATCTATATTAACTTATGCTTATTAAGATAACCTATTATAGATAATAAAACAACTACCTTATATCACCATGGTAGTACATGGAGCCGCCTGTCAGAATCGAACTGACTACCTCCTGATTACAAAACAAGTGCTCTACCAAATGAGCTAAGGCGGCAAATTTTATACATCTAATACTACTAAACCATCAAAAAGAAGAGATTCTACATGTATTATAGGGTAGTTACAATTATCTATTATATGCTTAGCATTTCCACCCGTAACATAAATTTTTGGTATATTTTTTTTTATTTCAAACATTTTATCCAAAACATTATTTATTACACCATAGGCGGAAATAATGGAGCCATTTTCGATACAAGAACGAGTATTTGTAGAAAAAATATTATCCACAAACTCTTCATCAGAAAAACTAAAATCCAACATTTCAGAAAAAACATTATCTATTATATTTTTACTTGGAACAATTATTCCCCCAAGATGATTTTGATCAGAATCAAGATAATCAATTGTTGTTGCAGTGCCTGCATCAATAACCACAAGATCTGCTTTCGTTTTTTTAGAAGCCCCAACTAAATTTATAGCTCGGTCAGCCCCTAATCTATTAATATTTTTTTTATAAGCTAAAGATATATATTTCTGACAATCTTTCGAGTTAAAAAATTTCAAAATATTTTTTAATTCAAAAGGCAATTCTTCTAGCACTTTCTCAATATTAAATTTACTTAACACATTACAACAAAGAATTTTTTTGCATCCAGATTCTTTAATTTTCACATTCAATTCACTAAAGGCAAATTTATCTTGATAATTGTTTGTATTAACTGAGACAACATTACCATTTTCAATAAATGCTATTTTATAGTTGGTATGCCCAAAATCAATTGCGTAAAAATTCATCTTTAATTATCCGAACTTCATTAATATTATATAAATTTATTTTATCATCATGGAAGCAACATAACTGTCCTAATTCATTTATACCCTTCAATGTAGTTTTTATTTTTTTATTTTTAACCATTATAGTTTTTAATTTATTAAGATTATAGTCCATATTATTCCAATCTTCGGAAATTTTCCTAAAGTCATATTCTTTAAACTCTGATAAAGATTGAATTACAGCATGAAGCAAAAATGATGCTATTTTATTTCTATCAGCCAATGGATCGCTTGATGTTGAAATAAGATCGGAAATTTTCTGATCGATATTACTTTTATCTGCTTCCGAAGTTTTTAGGTTTACACCTATACCTACAACTAAATATAATTTAGAGTCTTTACGGTGAACTGCGTCAATGAGTATTCCTCCAAGCTTAGCACCCTCGTAAATAATATCATTTGGCCATTTTGTTTTTATTCCTGAAAAACCTCTTTGAGTAAGTTCATCTACTAACTTTATAGCTACAAAGTAATTTAACATATGCGGTATTTCTAATGGTTTTTCATAATTCCATGCTACAGAAAAACAAACATTACTTTCTGTGGTAAGCCAAGATTTTTCCAGCATTCCTCTTCCGTTCAATTGTTTTTCAGCAAAACATGTATGCCCATTTGGGTAAATGCAGTTTTTCTCCATTAGTACGTTGCTTGTTGAGTCTACATTTTCGTAAACTTGAATTACTGGCACCAGTAATTTTGATTCTATTGGGAGAGAATCACGTATATAATATGGATTTAGTAAATCATCAATATTTTTCATGGATAAACCTACAAATAAAAATTTTATTACCAATATAATTGATAATGATAATAACACCAATAAATTTAGTGGGCGAGTTCACACTAGATTTCCTCCTGAGCCTAACGGTTATTTACACATCGGCCATGCAAAATCCATCTGTTTAAATTTTGAAATTGCAAATTTATATAATGGGGTATGTAACTTAAGATTTGACGATACAAATCCAGAAAAAGAAAATATTGAATATATTGAGGCAATAAAAAAAGATATTGAATGGTTAGGGTATAAATGGAATTCTATGCATTACTCATCTGACTATTTTGAAAAAATTTATAAGTATGCGTTAACTTTGATTGAAAATAATTTTGCTTATGTTGATTCATCTAGTCCGGAAGTAATAAAAAAAGAAAGAGGCACTTTAACTGAGCCAGGTACTAATAGTAAAGACAGAGATAGGACTATTGAAGAAAATATAAAATTATTTAATGAGATGAAAGAGGGAAACTTTTCCGATGGAGAATATGTCCTTAGATTAAAAATTAACATGTTATCGCCTAATATTAATATGCGAGACCCCGTAATTTATAGAATTAAAAAATTTGAACATCATAGAACCGGAAATGATTGGTGCATTTACCCTATGTATGATTTTACTCATTGTATCTCAGACGCTATCGAAAATATAACGCACTCTTTATGCACGCTCGAGTTTGAAGATCATAGAGATTTATATGATTGGATTATAGAAAAAATTAACCACGAAAATAAACCTCAGCAAATTGAGTTTTCAAGACTGGCTTTAGAACATAATATGATGAGCAAAAGAAAATTAAGCGAGTTGGTGGAAAAAAAATATGTTTCAGGCTGGGATGACCCAAGAATGCCAACAATTTCTGGGATGAGAAGGAGAGGTTTTACTTCGAGCTCTATCAAAGATTTTTGCAGTCGTATAGGTATTACAAAAAAAAACAGCTCTATAGAAATGGGAGTTTTAGAAAATACTATTAGAGAAGAACTTAATTTGTCAGCAAAAAGAGTAATGGGAGTCCTAGACCCATTAAAAATTATAATTACAAATTATCCAGATAATGAAAAAGAAGAAATTCTTGCAGCAAATAATCCTAACGACAAAGACAGTGGCCAAAGAAATATAAGTATTTCGAAGAATATTTATATTGATAGAGATGATTTTATGGAGTTCCCTGAGAAAAAATATTTCAGACTTTCTCCAGGGAAAGAAGTTAGATTGAGACATGCTTTCAACATCGTTTGCGATAAAGTCATTAAGGATAATGATGGTAAAATTATAGAATTAGAGTGTTCATTTGATCCAGTCAGCAGAGATATGAAAAAAGGAAATAAAGTTAAAGGTATGATTCATTGGGTTGATGCTAATAACTGCACAGATGCAATCATAAATATATATGATAGATTATTTAAAGAACCTAATCCTTCGGATTTAGAAAGCTTTAATGAAAAATCTTTGGTTATTAAGAAAGATGCAAAATTAGAAAAAAACATTGCTATAAATAATTATAGTGCAAGGTATCAATTCGAAAGAGTTGGGTACTTTATAAGAGATAATAAAACCTCAAACGAAACTATTATTTATAATAAAATTGTTTCGCTAAAAGATTCTTGGAAGAAGATAAATAAATAAATAAGGACTTTAAATGAAAATAATTAGATGGGTGCTAGGAAGAATAATTTTAATTTTAGACTTTTTAACAAGACCTAAGAAATTAAATAGAGATAAAATAGAGCAAGAAAAATTTGATCAGCTATTCAAAAGCTATAGCATATATCAATTTCATACTTGCCCTTTCTGCGTAAAAGTTAGAAGATATTTAAGAAAAAATTCCTTGGTTATAGAGATTAGAGATGCAAGAGGGAATAAAGATCATCGTAAAGAGTTAAAGGATTTGGGTGGAAAAATACAAGTTCCATGCTTGCGTATTGAAAAAGATGACAATGAAATAGAGTGGCTATATGAATCAAAAGACATAATCGAACGATTAGATAGCCTTATTAAATCTTGAAAGATTATAGTAAATTAACTGATGAAGACGGTTTTTTATTTGACCCAGATGAATGGACTAAAGAATTCGCAATTAAATCTGCAATTAATCTTGATATAAACCTCACTAAAGATCATTGGTTAGTTATAGATATGATTCGTGATCAATATGAAAACTCTATGAGAGTTCCGGAATTAAGACATATTTTAAAATCAATGAAATTAACGATGGGCGAAGCAAAAGCTACCAGAAAATTTGTATACACCCTCTTTCCTTATGGTTATGGGCAGCAAGGTTGCTTAATTGCAGGCATGAGGCAACCAAAAAAACTTTGGCTAGACTTATAAATAAAACGTATGTAATCTTATAAAAATTTAATTCATTCGGGGGCATTATGACTCAAGCAACAGCAAGGCACATATTAGTAGAGACAGAAGAGCAATGTCTTAGTTTAAAAAAAGAAATTGAAGGTGGACTTGACTTTGCAGAAGCTGCAAAAATCAATTCTTCTTGCCCATCTGGTGGGAATGGTGGAGATTTAGGCTCATTTAGCCCTGGTCAAATGGTCAAAGAATTTAATGATGT
>Ga0209632_10002349_pt1 | contig 18209 bp, 14 predicted proteins | sample COG_10_FD_184754 | JGI IMG/M metagenome (GOLD analysis project Ga0209632, IMG submission 184754) | Pelagic Microbial community sample from North Sea - COGITO 998_met_10 (SPAdes) (version 2) | ecosystem: Environmental > Aquatic > Marine > Neritic zone/Coastal water | place: Helgoland, sampling... | reverse complement strand
AAGATAAATGAATTCTTAAATTACTTTCCGCGCTATAAAAAACTCTTCTACAAATTTTATACTCAATATAGGGATTTTATGAAGAACGTGCATAATTCCTATATTAATTGTTATATCAAAAAAACAGGTAATAGAATTTCAAATAAATATATGCCACATATTTATCGTATTCATCAAGAATGCTTTGTCCCATATATGCTTAAAGGTGAAAATACGGTTATTAAAATAGATGATGTTTATAAATATTTTGATACTAGAAATGTTGGGGAAATATTATATGCGATTAATTACGATGTTCGTAATGTAATGGATGAAAAGCACGATTGAGCGCGCGAATGTGGAATTGAAAAATATAAAACATAATTTTTATATTTTTGTAATCTGATTATTTATGTTAAATAATTGAACCATCTTTTTGAATACGTTTTCCATCCCAATAAGCATTACATAACTTACATAATTTTTGTAGATATTCAAGAGTACATTGCTTGCTATTATCTGTCATATTATTAATAGAACCACGAACCGCATCAATGTATTTGGCAATATCTTCACCATTTGATACACGTGTCAAATCATCCGAATAATCTTTCTGAATAAAATAGTCCAAATCTCCTTCCATAATTCTATCTCCATAAGGAGTCATTACATACTTATTCCATACACGAATGACAATCTTGGGGTTCGCTTTCTTTATCATTTTCATAGAAGATACTGCTGTCTTAATTGTAGAATCATCTTGGAAGATATTTCCGACATCATTAATAAATTGTTCGAATAAGGTATTAAATCCACGCATATACATTTGATTTTGTGACATATCGTCTATACTCTATATTATATTTCCTTTTTATATCTTGTAAAAAATATATTATTAAAATGTAAAATCGGGAACAGGTGGCTGTTGTGTATTTCCTAATTCAGAATTTCTCTGCGTTTGTAAGTCTTCAATTGTTAAGTCACTAGAAACCTTGTTTGGTTTATATGTGTCTGGTGGGGTTTTTATAGTATTTGCGTCCGACTTTACCGAAACATAATTATGCATTTGGCGTCGCTGCCCGTTACCTTTTGCGCTCAATTCATCCGGACTCATATCAAAATACGTAAATTGCTCGGATACTATATTGTTGGGAGCTGTATTGAATGTATAACAAAATGGTTCTCCTCCACCCTGTGAAACAGCGTCATTATTTTGACGAATAATATCTGGTCTAAGATTTTCAATTATACTATCACCTAATAATATCCTAAATTTATCATTCACTAAAAGTAAAGCCGGAACTTGTCTTAAATTTGGTGGCATAATTACTCTTTTTCCATTTTCTAAAATAATAAATGTTTGATTTGTTTTATCATCAAGATAACGATTATCAATACATATAAAACTTATTTTTTCACGCAAATTCGTTTTTCCTAATGATTGTAGTATTTTTTTACAATGTTTACAATGATTGCTATAATATAATACATCCATTACTATATTATATGTTAATTGTCAAATTTTACAATTTGAACTAATTTAGAGTGTTGCTTTGCACATATTATAGAACGCGCGATATATGTAATACGCGATAAATTGCATGAATAATACCATCGCTGTGTTTACAATATCAAACATTCTAAACCCCTTTGTAAAGAATAATCCATAGATAAAGTTAACAATTGTAATAACAATCGCTAACGCAGCTAAAAGTCCGAGTACGTAAAATATGGTGCAATATTCTTCACCTAAAGGTCCCATTATTTGGTCGAGCATATTTTGCATATTATACTATTATATTAGAAATTTTTTACATAATATAATGTTGCTGAACTAATAGTGCTAAAATAAAACTTCCCATTCCCATTACAAATACATGAATCCAATGCGGAGGACAGTTTTTAATTCCGAAATAAGAAACAAACCGACAATGGGATTTATGTGTGAATAATCCCCAGAATAACGCATTCAATAAAAGAAACAAGACAAAAATAGATTTAAAATCCATATATATAATAAATGTATATATATATTATATTACCAATATGGATAGTGAAACAATATGGAAGATTATTGATTCAAAGTTTCGCGACAACTATCAAACATTAGTTCGTCATCACATAGAATCGTATAATCACTTTTATAATGAAGAACTTATACAAATCTTCAAAGAAAAAAACCCGCTTATTTTAGGCAGTAAATTTGATAAAGATTTAAATGATTACCGTGAAAAATGTGTAATGTATTTTGGTGGAAAAGACGGAAATAAAATTTATTATGGAAAACCCTGCATTTACGATGACAATGACAATTTTCATCTCATGTATCCAAACGAAGCACGCTTACGTAACATGTCTTATGGCATGACAATCCATTATGATGTAGACATTGAATTTATTAGTATTCGTGATAAAATGTCTGGAGGCGGAATACCAGATGAAGATGAAACCGATGAAGTATTATTTTCTAAACATGGTGTTCAATCCGTAGAAGATGCCCTTCAGGAAGCATTAGCATTCAAAATGTCAGGTGGTGCAAAGAAAAATAAGAAAGGGGACGATATTGAAATGACTACGAGTGAAAGTTTACAATTAAAGGAAGAATACAACACAGAAGACAATGTCTTGAAACGCACTACTACATTGAAGAAAATATATTTGGGTCGTTTTCCTATTATGATCCAATCAAACTTTTGTGTATTAAATGGATTATCAAAGACGTCTCGCTTCAATATGGGGGAATGCAGGAATGATGTAGGTGGTTATTTCATTATTGATGGAAAGGAAAAGACAATTGTATCCCAAGAAAAATTCGCAGACAATGCTTTATACATTCAACACGTAAATGACGATAAATATTTATATAAGTCTGTTATTCGTTCAATATCCGAAAATGTATCTAAGCCCCAACGCAGTATGTTTGTAGGTATGGTATCTCCCAGTCCTACATATTCCAATAAAAATATTGTTATTTATATTCCGAATGTAAGGAAACCTATCCCTATGTGTATTGTATTCCGTGCGTTAGGTATAATAAGTGATAAATCCATCATCGAACATTGTCTTTTAGATATGGATAAATACTCAAATATGATTGAGTTATTTGGACCCAGTATTTATGATGCAGGTTTAATAATGACACAAACATCCGCACTGAAATATATTGCCACATTTACCAAATATAAGACTACCGAGCATATATTGGAAATATTGAGTGATTACTTACTTCCTCATATTGGCGAAAATAATTTCAAAGACAAGGCACTATTTTTAGGTCATATGATTTTCCGTTTATTGCGAACATATATGGGTATTGATGAACCAACTAACCGCGACGATTTTAAATACAAACGCATTGAACTTGTTGGAACACTCATGTATGATTTGTTTAGAGAATATTACACTATCCAGTTGAGACATATTCATTTAGAATTTGAAAAACGTCTTATGTTAAATCAATCATTATACGAAGATAACCTTGTAGGTCTTATTCACCAATTCTATCCAACCATTTTTTCGCACCGTGCGGTTGAAGATGGATTCAAGAAAGGGATGAAAGGAAACTGGGGGTCTCAAGAACATACCAAACGGGTTGGTGTGCTCCAAACATTGAATTATTTGTCTCATTCGGCAATGTTAAGTCATTTACGTAAAACAAATTTACCTCTGGATTCAAGTGCCAAAGTAGTCGGTCCACGCGTATTACACGGTAGTCAATGGGGTTTCTTTGACCCTATTGATACACCCGATGGTGGAAATATTGGAATTCATAAACATATGGCAATAGGTTCATATATTACTCGTAGTATTCCTCGTGCAACTATGGTGAATTGGCTCAACATCAATACAGGAATTGAAACATTAGATAATTCGTTCTTAAAAGATCTTGATAAATTTACAAAAGTATTTGTGAATGGGTTATGGCTAGGGACAATAAGAGAACCTTTACCTTTGGTAGAAAAAATTAAACTTTATCGACGTAATGGGTTATTGCCGCCTTACATTAGTGTATCATTTACAATATCAACCAAGACAATTAATATATATTGTGATGGGGGACGTATATGCAGACCCATTTTTTATAAAGACGGCGATTCAATGTCTTTTGAAAAAAAACATATTTTGGATCTTATCCAAAACAATAAATTTACATGGAATGATTTGGTTACTGGATTCAATGAAAAAATAGTAAGTACTTTTAATCCCAATGACTATAAAGTATATGACTTGTTAGGGTTATATGGCGTAAATCAAGAGAACCCTGCTACACTCAAAAAGTTCATTGACAATAAATCTATTATTGATTATATTGATAATAATGAAACAGATGATGCGATGATTGCTCTTAATTATGATAATTATCTAACAGATAAAGCAAAATATACACATATGGAGATTCACGAATCACTTATTATGGGTGTAATGTGTAATTTAATCCCATTTCCTGAAAATAATCCTGCAACACGTAATTCATTTTCTTGCGGTCAAAGTAAGCAAGCATCGTCACTTTTCCATACAAATTATCAAATGCGAATGGATAAAAGTGCGGTAGTTTTAAATAACGGCCAAATACCACTTGTAAAAACACGGTATTTGAAATACATTAATAACGAAGAAAATGTGTACGGAGAAAATGCGATAGTTGCGATTATGGCATATACATCATATAATGTAGAAGATGCGGTTCTTATTAATGAAGGTGCTCTTGAACGCGGTCTATTCCGCACTACATATTTTACAACATATGAAGTTCATGAAGAAAAAGATATTGTCAATGGAGATACTGTAATAAAATCAATCACCAATATTGAAAATGATAAAACCATTATTGGATTGAAACCAGGTTATGATTACAGCAAGCTCGACGAATATGGTGTTATCAAAGAAGGCAGTGTCATTAACGAAAAAACAATTCTTATTGGTATGGCGTCGTCTAATTCGCAACAGCCTGATACAAAGATTGATATGTCTAAGGGAACAAAAAAAGGTCAGTTGGGTGTAGTCGATAAAGTGTTTATTACCGAAGGGGAAGAAGGGCAACGTATATGTAAAGTTCGCGTTCGTGAAGTGCGTATTCCTAATATTGGGGATAAATTTGCGTCTCGTTCGGGGCAAAAAGGCACAGTTGGGCTCGTTATTAGAGAAGAAGATATGCCGTTTACACGCGATGGATTGAAACCCGATATTATTGTAAACCCCCATGCGATTCCATCTCGTATGACTATCGGACAACTTGTAGAAACAATCACCGGTAAAGTGGGTTCAATGAATGGTGGATTTATTGACAGCACCTCATTCATTAATGAAGGTTCCAAGATAGACGTCTTTGGTAAAATGTTGAATAAAGCAGGATTCCATTCTTCTGGCAATGATATTTTATATAATGGATTTGATGGTACTCAACTTGAAAGTCAAATATTCATGGGCCCAACATATTATTTGAGATTGAAACATATGGTAAAGGACAAAATTAATTTTCGTTCTCTTGGTCCTCGTAATGTATTAACACGTCAAGCGGTTTCTGGACGCGCGAATGATGGTGGTTTACGCATTGGTGAGATGGAGCGTGATGGTGTTATTTCACACGGCGCGGCAGCTTTTCTTGAAGATTCAATGATGACGCGCGGCGATAGATATAAAATGGCAATCTGTAACAATAGTGGATTGTTATCCATATACAATAAAGATAAACAACTATTTTATAGTCCTGCTTTGGATGGACCTATTAATTTTGTTGGTTCAATCTCAAATAATGACATGCGTGTTGAAAAAATCACACAACATGGTAGAGATTTTAGTGTTATTGAAGTTCCATATTCATTCAAACTATTATTACAAGAATTGCAAACAATGAACGTCCAGATGCGTATAATTACAGATGATAATATCCCACAACAAGATAACTTAAATTACTCATTGAATATCAAGAATTTATTGAATAGTAAAGGTGATGAAATGAAAGACCATATTAATGAATTAACAAAGCAAATTAGTGATAAACTACTACAAGTAAAATATAAACAACCGGATATTCCAGAAACGCCACCAAGTCCGGACACTCCTACATCAGATTCATTAGTAGATGTAGACGAACAATTTATAAATATTTATAAAAAGAAATATCCTACTTCAAATAATATAGTAATTAACAACGCATATAAAAGGTTTTTAGATACTGGTAAAATTGTAGATATGACAGATATTGAACCAATGACCCCCTCATATACACCACCAATGGATAGTCCTTCTTGGGATCCCACTACACCAACGGATAGTCCTCCTTGGGCTCCTACTACACCAACGGATAGTCCTCCTTGGGCTCCTACTACACCAACGGATAGTCCTCCTTGGGCCCCAGACGAAGAAATGTTAGCGATCGAATACTCAAATGGGGATAAAGTGCATTTTAGGAGTGATTTTAAGCAAAATCGTATATGGATGATTAAAAACGTAGGCAATAAATTCATAACATTGGAGACCGAAGATTTTTCAGGATTGAATGAAAATGATTATATGAAAGTGGTAACTCCAAATGATATTTATAAAGTAAAAGAATTACCATACAGCGAATCGCAAACACCTATTTCCGGAATAGAAAAAATGAATGGTGGGACAGAAGAAGTTACACCTTCAACGCCTACTATTCAATTCGCTCCGGTATTCAATCTTGGAGGTTCTCAAACAGAAACGAATATTGATGAAATAAAAGAAACCATTAGTAAAATTCCTCTAGGACTTATGCAAGGAGAACCGGATAAAATACAAGAACACAATAATGAAGAACCACCATTGGGGACAACAGACCTATCAAAAATAGGAGGAAAAGGAATGAATAACATTATTATCAAAAAGGTTTAATGTTTAAGAGAAAAAATTGATTTAAATATATTATCATTATTTCATAGTAATAATATATATACACCATTTATAATGAATGTTTCAAGTGAAGATATTCGACGAATTTACCGTTCTCGTCTCGTTTTGCTTGACTTAATGAAGGCACAAGGATATAATACAAAAGACTATGAAAATTTTAGTGTAAACAATGTAGAAGCTATGATCGGAAACAATCAACTGGATATGCTTTTAGAACGCGATGATGGAAAAAAAGCATCAATTATATACATTACCGATAAGAAAACACAACTAAAATCAAAGATCATTGATGATTATATTGAAAACCTTATTGATGTGGAAAATATCATTACCAAAAATGACGATATTATACTGATATACAAGGATGAACCAAATGAAAATACATTTAACCACATAAAATATAAGTTTGACAATGAAGGAGTGTATATTATCGTCCATAATATTAAGCGTCTATTATTCAACATTTTAGAACATTCAATGGTTCCTAAATCCAGAGTATTGTCTGACAAAGAAGTAGACCAACTACAAATCAAATACAATCTTAAAACCCTCAAACAATTGCCTGAGGTATCGCGATTTGACCCTCAATCACTAGCAATGTGCTTGCGTCCGGGCCAAGTTTGTGAATATATTCGCAGAAGTCCTACTTCTATTGAATCAAAATATTATCGCGTGTGTGTATAAAAATCTAATGGTAATACAAATATGAGTAGTGTGAAAAATTACGATCCTTTTAATTTTTTCTATATTGATGAACAACATACATTAAATTCTATTTCCGAAGGGTGTCAAGGTTTATACGAAAACGTAAGCTTGGACGCATCGTGTAATAAAGCGACTATACATACAAATGACATAGATAATTGTTATAAATTGAGATTATGCGAAAATCGCGATAAAGCAGAAGAGTTTAGATATATTAAAGAAAATAATAATACATCACTCCAAAAATACAGTGATACAAACAATGAATATAGCGAAGAAATTATGAATACAATTAACTTATCTGTAGGTATTGTATTTTTGTCTGGTGTAATATTTAAACATTATTTTAGTTAAAATAACATCTTATGATATTCTATATATTAAGATGTCATCAGAAACGGTAAACGCTGATTTTAAACTACTAACCCCTATCGAATTATATAATAAATGCAATGCTACGTCAATAGATAGTCGTCCCGATGAATGTGCCGATTACAATTACTTTTTACCAAAATTTGAATTGAAATTATTTAATGTAGACCCTTCTACCAATGTAGCCACACAGATTCTTAATAAAACCAACGTCGAGATTTCACTTAAATTATTAGACATTAATAACCAAGTCATAGAAAATGTATCAATGCCGCGTTTTGAAAGTAATGACCCTACTCGTCCATTTGTATATGAGATTGTATCAAATACAATTGAAGGAAGCACCGTAAATGGAGTCAATATCCCAATATTACAATTTTCTATTTCAAATAGTGGTTCTATTCCTGTAAATAAATATGAATTACATATATTCAGAAATGATATCAACGAAGACGCAATGCATATTATTAATACACCTAATGTGGTATTTGGAAAAAAAGATATGGCAAAACGTAATATGACAGCTGATATTACTATAACAGCAGGTAATAATAGATATGACGCTTCTAATCAAATTGAAAAAATTACGATTATAGACGATAATAATAACGAATATTCATCAACATCGTCAAATAGAATAATGTTTGATAAAGGTGTTGACAAAATGGTTACTTTATTCTTTGAAAATATGAATGTAGGTAGGACATTTAGAAAGATTAAACTCACACTGGGTAAAAGTAATGGTATAAGATTAGTACGTTTACGTGGTTCATTTAAAAATGATGACGGCACTCTATATGCTTCGTTTGATACAAAATCAAATAAATGGATAAAAAACGGAAGTCATACAATTGATATAGGCAAGTCAATAACAGTACCAACTTCCCAAGAAACCGATTACGACAATATTACATTGAAATTCAATGTTACTAATAAGCAATTATCTGGTCCAGAAAGTTTCACTGTATATGGATTAGGAAAACAGAATATGAATAATGATGTAAAAAATATATTAAAAAAAACGAATTTTGAATCATTTTCAAATAAATTAAATTATTCTAATTACGGGATTATGGAAGGATTTGATGGAAGTGTGATTAATACATCAAATTCGGATGAACTCAAGAAAATTCATAACAACATAATCGTTCAACAATCAGATTTGGATAAAAACATTTCTGAACTCAAAAAGGATAAAAACAGTATTTATATGGAAAATCAGCGCCGATATGATCGCACAATGTTTGGAGGCATTGTCACAACCATTTTAGCGTCATCTTTAGTATATTATATGTTTACGGATATGTAAAATTTCATATATGTATAAAATATATATATGACAACAATAAAATTAATAGGTCCAGATGGTAATGATATAAGTAATAATAATATTACATTTAATTCCGACCATTTTACAGAAATAGATACGAACTATATTTCATTTTCTGGAGAACTAGCATTGACAACCGAGAACAGCAAATATAGTAGTTCAAAGAAAGTTCAAAGTATTGAAGTATTAGATGAAAATAATAATAAATTAGGAGAATTAGATACCACAAATATAAAATTTAATAAAAGCAAGAAAACAATTATTCCTTTTAATTTTGGGGACACATATAGTGGAAATAACGCAAAAAAAATTAAAATAAGTATGGGTAGTGATGGTATAGGTGTATATAAATTTGATATTAGTGCGTGTAATACCAATATATCACATATTGTTCCAAATAATAGACGGTGGGTGAAAAATAAAACACAGACATTTACATTTGATAGTGCAATGCAATTGAGTGATTGTCCGAGACCCAATGTTGAAGGAATGAATAAATATTTGGGTAATGGAAGTGCTTATGTTATAATGGAACCAAATGACCTTTCATATCTTAATAACATACAGTTCGGATATACTGCTACTGATGATAACAATTATGTTACTCCTGATTTTACATATGTTATTTATGGAAGTGATAGTCAAACAGATTTCAATGAAATAGTATACACCCAGGGTGTTACATCCGGTTCAATACAAAATGATTCTATCGAATATCCAAAACCATTCAATTATTATAAATTGGTGATTTATTCCGTAAGTACAAATAATATCACACTATCCAACATTAGTCCAACATTTTCAACATTTTCAATAGTTACAGGTATGGATGCGTTAAATAGAGACCAAAAACAACACTTCGAACATTTTTCAAATAAAAGAGAGAATATTAACGAACTCATTGTCCCAGGGATTATCACATTGCTATTTATTAGTGTGTTATCGTTGAGAAAATAATGTCATTATTTTTATATATACGTAGAAATAATGATGAATTCAAAACTGAACCAATATAATATAATTGAAGGAAATACTAACGAATATACACAGGCAGTTAAAGCAGTTGGTTCATACTTCGACGATCAACAAACAAAATTCATTGAAATTACAAATAATGTGAGTGATAATATTCATGAATACAAGGAATTGCGTAGAGAAATGAATGAAGTTAAGAATAATACGCTCACATCAGTATATGTAACCTTTTCAAGAATTCAAGGGAATAAAACAGCTGGCGCAAATATTAAAGTTAATAGGTCGCAATTATATGATGGTTCAATTAATTTAGTAGATGTTGAATCAACCTATAATCCTAAAAATCACAGTGTTGAAATATCCAGTCCAACATATTCTGAAAATTCATATAGTCACGTCTATATTGAGAATGATGTATTGTACGTAAAAGATATGGTTTTAACTAATGATGTAATTATAACATTAAATTTTTACACCAAAAACTTAGAGCGTAACTACCTATATCCCGGAAACGAACATCCAATCAAAGATGATCGCTATAATGTATCAAAAGCATTGAGTGACGACACTGAATTATTAATTCAACAAAATAAACAAATTGGGATATTAGGTTTGATTACAACGAGTGTTTTAGGTGTCGGATTATATGTATTATCACGAAAATAAATATTTACATAATATATAAATATTTGATAATGAGCGCAAACAAAGACGTTATGAAAAATCATTTGAATGTATTAATTGGTGAGTACAAGAAACAAATTGAAGAAAATTTAACGGATGGTACTAATAACTTGAGTCTTACTGATGCAAATGGAAATAACATACAAATGGTAGATACAACCGACGGGTCAGATTTAACACTTATATCAGGCAATGGTGGTGATTCTAATGGAACTATCACAATCAATAATACGAATTTTACAAATATTGGCACTCTCCTTGATACAACTATAAATGAATTAATTGCCAAATATAACAAGGTTGTAAAGTCTTATTCTGATATTAACTCTTCATATGACATTGTTCTCCAAAATCAAAATACACTTGCGAATATTATAAATACCGAACAAGACCGTTTAGAAGAAAAAAAAGAATTGGTAGATACATCTATCTTCGAACAAAAACGCGCTCAATCTCTCAATGAAAGTTATCGTCAAAAATACAATTATTACATTTATATGATTGTCGCGGTTATATTACTTTTTGTAAGCTTCATCGTTATTAGTCAAGTAAGTAAGACTATTACTTTCATTCCATCTGTAGTATATGATTTGATGTATATTGCGTCAATAACTATAGTTGGATTTTTCATTTACTTCACAATGATAGATATTGCTCGTCGCGACCATATGGATTTTTCCAAGATTAATGTTAACCCACCAAGAGTATTAACATCTGATGATTTAGAAAAACAACGTGACTCCAATTATAATGGTATTGATATGATGCCGAAATTTTGCGTAGGTTCAGATTGCTGTAATCCCGACGATGATACTAATCCAACCACATGGGACGCGGATTCAGGACGATGCATATATAATACTACTCCTGACGTAGATTCATTCAAAATGCAATACAGTCATATTTATACTCCCATCAAAATGAAAAATGAAACGGTTAATTCAATACAATATAAATCATCCAATACTATTGATAATTATGAATATGTATAATTTATCATGATTATATTTACATAATATAATCAATGTGTATTTTGTCGCAATAAAAATGTTCTCCATATAATATAAATTATGCTTGAAAATTTTTATGGAAGTTATAGACGTAGATTCAAACAATTAAAAGCAAAAATAAATAGTTCAACAACAGATGCGGAATCATTTTGTTATTTGGGTCGTTATCCAGATATTGCAAAAAGTGTAGGTAGATATAATTTGTATGGTGGAAAAGATCATTGGTATAGAAAAGGAAGATATAAAAATTTAGATAAAAGTTGTCCGTATTTAATATCAAAAAATGAGTTTGAAGAACGACAATCAAAGCGTGATTCAAAAAAAAAGGAAAATAGAGATATAATATCACACCGTAAAGACGTCGAAAAGGATTACCGAGATAAAAATACACAAATAAAAGATATTAAAAACAGTATAGATGAGTTGAATTACAAGATATACGACAAACAATATACGGTCCCTGAGTTTGATATATCCAAACTATTTTTAGAAAATGAAGGTTTTAGTAATTATATTATTGAAGGCGTAACAGGTATGGATAAATATACCGGGGGTTTGACAGAACTAAGACGCTTTGCAGCCCAAGCAATCGCAAGTCAAGAACAACAATCTTCTAATATTGAAAAAAATATCGCATTTTTAGAAGAGGTAAATGAAGACGCAAAAAATACAACTCTAATAATAAATGACATTAAAAACGTTTCTAATGATGAGACAGTAAATAAAACGCGCGAAATAGAAAAACAGAACAGCGACATAGATAAAATTATTATTAAGAATACAAAGAACGACGCAAATACGAATTACGTAAAAGGATTTTATTTACAAGATGATTCTATAAGAATGAAACGATTCAATCAATATTACTTGTTTTGGATATATTTCATATTATTCATTGCTATATCGTTTATATTTATATCAAAAATAAACCAAGATAACAAAGTGAATACGTATATATTCGTTTTTATTTTAGCAATATACCCATTTATCATTGGAATGATCCAATCATTCGGATACAATATATTATATAAAATATATAATTATTTCAATTTCAATATTTACAATAAAACATAATTTTTTGTCATTATATATTAGATTATAATGACAAGTATAAATACTAACGAAGAAATAAAAACAGATGTGGAAATAGGTGATACGATTGCATTGAAATTAAATACCAGTCCAGAATATTATATTTCCTATAATCCAGATAGAAAACAATACATCAAAGATAAGACAAAGGGAGAAAATACACACTTTATTGTTGGTTCATCAAATGATGGATATACCACATTATACAATAATAAACATAATTGCTTTTTGTATGTAAATAAAGATTTAAAAGTCTCTTGTGCGAAAAATGCAAGGATAGTTAAAAAAACACACTTTTCTATCATAAGAGGAAATGAAAATAATATTGCATTAAAGAATCGGTATAAACAATCATATTTGAAGTTTGGAGAATATGATGAACGTTTAGGTTCAGTAAAGTATAAAAAGAAGAATATGCCAATGTCATTCAATAATGAACTCTTTTTACCCGAAATTATCTCAAAACGCACTGAAGTAGAACATGTGAGTGGTATACAACAAAAAATTAACCACCGAATCAAACATGGTGTAATTTCAAAAGATGAATCTGTGTGTTATATGCGTCGGTATCCAGATATTGGAAAAAAAGTGGGTGGAATTTTCAAAGTAGATGAAGGACAACAACACTGGAAACACATTGGACGTTGGCAAAATTTAAATCCATTATGTGATGGTAAGGAATATACACCCGACCGATACAAAAAATTAAAGAAAAATATAAAGGCATATAACAAAAAAATCGCCAAAGAAGAAGGCAAAATAAATGCGATTGAAAATAAAAGTGTGGAGCTAGATAATAAATTCAATAGTTTAACAAAGGATAAATCAGAATTAAATGACTTATTATATGTAGATTATCCTTTTCCAGACGAAAACAATACTGAGACAGAAGAAGGTGAAATAATGAATGTAGAAAACTTTGAAAACTATAATGATGGTAAACAATATATGCTGTATGAAGGCATGGGATTATATGACAAGGCATTAGAATTGAATGAAGATATTGAGGCCAAGAAGCGCGATTTCAAAACAAACATTAACAAAATTCGCGGATTGGAAAAAAAGAAGAATAAGTTGAATACTGAAATGAAAAATAATTTCTTGTTACTACAACAAACGTTGAATGAATCCGAAGATATAAATAAAAATGATACCAGCGATGAGTTTACAGAAGAATCTATTGTTGAAAATATGACAGCCAGAGATAGATATCAAGGTTATTTGAAAATGAAACATCAAGAAATATTAGATATTGAAAATCAAAACAAATTCTTAGACAATGAAATGAAAAAACACGTAAATAGTAACATGACATATGAACGAAAATCGGAATTCAAGAACGACTATAATACCTTAATAATGTATATTAATCAGCAATTTTTATTCTACATTTATGCGTTTATTGCGTTATTTACAATATATTTAATATTATTCAAAATAAGTGATATTCCTCGTTATTTGACGATATTATTTACATCTGCTATTATTATATATCCTTTCTATGTTTATTCATTCGAACAATGTATATACAAGGTATGGAATTTCATATACTCAAATGTCGTTGGAGAACCGATGCGTTAAAAAATATCATATTTTTCAAAAATTATGATATTACCAAAAACATTTTACTATTCTACTTATAACTGTTCTTCATTGATATCATTTGAATCATCTGTTTCATATTCAAATTCATTGTCAGATTCACTCATCGCGTTGCCGTGTTGCAGATCAATGCCACGCCAACGACCCTTGATATTGCGCCCAAATCGTTTATCCAAATAATCGTATACATCCATAGCTGATGGTCCATTGCGTCCATATGTGGATTGATACCAAAAGTTGAATTCTGTTGAAACATCTTGTTTCGTGACACTTGATGATGGATCACGCTTGATCTTATCACGAATGAATTCGGCAATATGATCCATACTCTCCTTGTAATTATTACTTGCCGACAATACTTCATCACAGTCGTTAACCTTACCTTGTGTTTCAACCGCAATATCAATGAGAAGGGATGCCATTACTTCCTTCCAGCGACCAAAGCTTGCGTTCAAATCTTTTTCATCTACCTTCTCAAACTGATGCGGAACATCTTCTCTCGGAAACTGTTTATATAGAAGCCCTTTATCTACAAATAATGCGTCGTGAGGAACAATGCGAATACGGCGCCAAGTACCATTATCTGTTGCGTTGACCTTGGGAAGGTTATTTGTAGTAATCGCCAATTTTAGCTGTGGCTGGAAAATCACTGCCCTTGTTTGATATAGACCACGACCTTGGACGTTATCATTGCCAGCGGTCAATTGCTTGAATACACCTTCATTTAAAATATCTGTCTTTGAAAGCTCATTCATTACCACAAGACGCTTTCCCTTCATGCCTACAATTTCAGGCGCAACGCCACCTACACGCGCACGACCACCTGTAATTACAGATGACTCACAATCATATTTATATTCGCCCAACACTTGTGACATTAGTGATAGAACTGCTGATTTACCATTTGCACCAATACCTAAGTAAAAGTTTGCGGTTTGCTGGTCGTTCCATCCTGTCATACAACACGCAAGATGTTCCCACATATATTTTCGCAATACCTTTTCAGGATATACTTTACTCATAAAATCGTGTATTTCGTCAACAATCGGTTTATGTGTTTTCTTATCAATTGGGATGTAATCAATTCCTGTAGATAATGATATATAGTCCGTAGGCATTCCTGGTCTAAATTGCTTTTCTTTGAAATCATATACGCCATTATTGAATGCAATCAAATGTTTATTTGTATCTAGATTGTTGATAAAATCTGGATCATAGAACAATTCTTTTGATTCTGTCATAACATTTCTCTTTGTAATTGTATCGCCCAGTTTATTAACAACATGAGCTACACGACGAGTAACATCTTTGTTTGCGTTTACAATTTTATTTTTATCCTCTTCGGGAACTTCAATACGACGTTCAGTTGAATTATTAATAACTACCTGATTTTTATACTTTTCAATATGTTTCCCAAGTTCTTTGATCTTTCTTCTAAGTGATACACCTTCTTCGTCTTCTACCCAACGATTATTCTTGAAACGAAACCATTGGTTTGACTTTAATCCGGCACACACAAATTCACCTTTGTAAAGGATATACATAATTTGTCCTAATACATCATCTGGAATATTGCTTTTCTCTTCCAACGCATTATTGCGACCATATATAACAATTTTGATTAGTGGCGAAATAACCTCATTATGAAGTAAATCATTATGTAACATCGGATTCTCTATTTTCAACCAATATATAATCGATCTAATTGTAAGACCGTGTCCGGTTGACGCATTATTCCAACGTTCAATCAACTCTGGAATGGTGGAATATGAAAAACCGGATGCTTTTGCACTGAATGCTATCCATACAATCAATAGTCGCGGGTCAGTATTTTTCAACGCCCAACATACACGGATCCAATTTTCATATGAACCATTGCCATAATATTTATCTGATAATGCCATTGTATAAATATATGCTTCGTGCAATGTGGGTTCATTATTACAAGTAGTTTCCAAAAACGTCTTCACCACCATATCCAATTCATCCGCTGTAGTAATTCTACTAAGCGCATTTTGTTCGTCACCGCGTATTTGTTCCATAAATGGATTTACCACTATTTGTGAATTATTAATATTGGGATTACGCCCACCTTGAAGCATTTGTTTATAATTATTGTATTCATCACAAAATTCGTGACGTTTGAAGAATTCAGGATTCTTAGTATTACGTACAGACAGATTATTGATATTTTCAGTAATATTAAATCGGGTAATATCACATTCTTCCATTGCCATTTCACCATCATCGTCATCGTAAGTTACTTCATATACATTCTTCAACAAATATGGACCAATTGAATTCGGTTTCTTGCATCCGTACAATTGCCAAGGCGCATTTCCAGAACTGACGCTCTTATCATATACATCTTCCATACTATTCACCAATGGCAATTTACCAAATATATCATTCATTTTCGGAAGAACGCGGTCGCGCAATAACATTTCTATTACTTTATCAGATTTAATACCTATCAAGATATGGACGCCGTCCTTTGTCAGGTTCTTTTCCTCCAAAATAGTGACACCATCTTTTAACATTACATATACGGAAAATGGATTATCTTCATCAAACTGATACATTGATTTCAACTCTTCCAATACTACTGATATGAATGAATTTATATGGTTGATATTGCATTGACGCGTCCGGACATTCGACTCATAGTGAAGATCCAAGTCTATAGCAATTGGACCTCCTTCCTTATATTGGGCTTCTGTCAAATACGCGTTTTTACCCTTATTCAATATATCACTGCTATATAGTTTCAAAAATTCATTATATTTATCACCCTCAATGCTATAACGTCCTCCTAAAATGTTTTCTTCTTTTGAAGGGATTTGTGTATTCGTAATAGAAACACTTGTATCCCCTTTTTTTACACTGTTTGCAAATAGGAATTGTTTCAATCGTCCATTAATGGACATTTTTCAATAATATTTATGGGAGTATATACATCAATAGTAGATTTTTTTTGATTCAATTTTGCGGGAACAGAAAATTGAACGATTAATATATAAAAATTAATATCAAGAGTATTTATATTATAATGAAATTCTGTGACAAATGCGATAATATGTTCTATTTGGGTATCGACCAAACTAATCATAATGATATTACACATTATTGTAGGTATTGTGGTAATGTAGATAAAAGTGCTAATCAACATAGTTCATGTATTATCAACACATCTACGGATTATATCAATGACAATAATAATATTGTTGTTAACGAATTCACAAAACTTGACCCTACATTACCTCATCTCGAAAATACTGTTTGTCCTAATAATAAATGCGAATCACATAAACCCAACAACAAAAATGATGTCATTTACATTCGGTACGATAATAATAATATGAAATATGTATATCTATGCAGTTATTGTGACCATACATGGAAAAATGAATAAATAATGTTACAATAAAATTGATTTGGAAATATTTTTTTATATAAAGGTAATATAATAAAATATGAGCGCGTTTGACGATGAACCCGATATCTTCAATGAATCCGACGACGAAGGAATAGATACAAAAAATGAAAATAAGGAAGACGATATTGTTGATGATGTTGACGTTGTT
>Ga0209632_10002348_pt1 | contig 18210 bp, 20 predicted proteins | sample COG_10_FD_184754 | JGI IMG/M metagenome (GOLD analysis project Ga0209632, IMG submission 184754) | Pelagic Microbial community sample from North Sea - COGITO 998_met_10 (SPAdes) (version 2) | ecosystem: Environmental > Aquatic > Marine > Neritic zone/Coastal water | place: Helgoland, sampling... | reverse complement strand
TACATAATCATTTATATAAATATTATATGCTAAATTTTCATTTTTTAAATTATTTTCTATTCTATCTTTATTTTCTTTGCTTACTACATTATCATCAGATAATATGGACCTAAAAGCATTATATTTATAACTATGTATGGATTGTCCTTCTATTAATTTATTATAATTACAATAAATCAAAGCTATTACGAATATAATTATTAATATAATTAAATACATATATAATATATCATATAATATTATTATTATTTTCTAAATACAATTCATTTTATTATTTTTGTAATATCGTATAAGTTTTCGTAACTCAAGTCAACGTAATAATTATTCATAGTTATATTATATAATATTAAAAATTTGATTTTTTTTTGATATACTTTCAAATGGAAGATAATATATCATTTGATACGCCTGAAATATATAAAAAAGATATTAAATCATTCGATAAAATTATAGACGAAATATATTTATATTTATATAATTTAATTAAAAAAGATATAAAAGAAAACATTAAAAATAATAATAATAATAATAAAGATGAATAATTTAATAAGTTTTTCAGAATTCCTAAATTCTTTGAGTAACGTGGATGTTTTTAATAGATCGTTCCAAGAACAAGAAATATTAGTCAAACCTTGTTCGGCTAGTTTTATAGATAATTTAGAGAAAGTTTTAATGACAAATGAAGATGTTGATAACAATTTATGTTGCGCTATATGTCAAGATAGCTTTAAAATGGGAGAAACAGTTATGAGACTCCCTTGTAAAGACCCTCATTATTTTCATTTTTCAGAAGATCCAACTATATGTGCTGGTATATTACCATGGTTTAAAGAAAATAATTCGTGTCCTATTTGTAGAGAAGAATTTCCAAAAGAAGCAGAAGTTAAAAATGATCCACCTCAAAATGCGCTAACTGATAATACTGATAATACTGATAATACTGATAATACTGATAATACTGATAATACTAATAATTCTGATAATACTGATAATACTGATAATACTGATAATACTGATAATACTGATATTAATTCTGAAATAGACGAAGCACTAAATAATATTATTCAAAATATTTATATTAATAATATACGGCCTGCTCCTATTCATAATAATCCAATGCATGTTACTTTCGTCCCAATGAATAGACCAGAATATAATTATGATCCAGATCTACAAGAAGCTATATGGCGTTCACTTGAAGAATAATTAAATATGTATACATACAAATGAACATTCAAAACGTAAGCACCGTCCCTAAATATTTAGATAATTTTTTACAAGCCAATAATAAAGCATTAGATGAAATTTATGAAGAATCTGTTAAAGTAATGGGTGACGGGATATTATCATTAAAATGTAAACAATCTGAGAATAAAATTGATGTAGCATTTATGAATGAAGAATTAATTTTAAATAATTTCCCAGTAGAAACTTGGGAAAATTTAAAAAGTAATAGACAGAATAAAAAATTATATATTATAGAAGACTTAGAAAAATCTTCTATGTTTATAGTATATATTTAATGATTTTAAAAATATTATTTTTTTTAATACCAATAATATTAATTTTGTTTATATTATTTTATTCAAATGATAAATATTCTTCGTGTATATTTAATCCAAAAACAAATAATTCATATATTTATATAGATAGTAAACAAAATATAAAAAATATTCAAAAATCATTAAATAATCAAGATAATGTTTATTATATTGATAATGGAAATTTATATTATAATAATAAATTAATAAAAAGATTAGTAGAATGTTCAAAAGATAATATGAATTTTATGATGAATAAATATGGGGTTGGGATTGTTAATTAATGCACACGGGACTAATCATCCGAAGGCGGGCACGGGGCATGGGTGTGTAGGCGACCCAACTGTAGAGGGGGCAGCGTACTATTTCCATACAAGCTAAACATGTTGACGCAGTCTGTCTTGGTGACGCCACTGGCGAGTACTTGTTGTTGGTATAACTCGCATTCCTCAGTCAAAAAAAATCAAAAATCGAAATAAAATAAATTAATGAGTTAATAAATTAATAAAAAGATTAGTAGAACGTTCAAAAGATAATATGAATTTTATCATGAATAATCAACGCCCTGCGCGATCCAGCTGGCGCGGGATTATCAGCTCATTGGTTTTCGTAGAGAATCCTTTGACATGTTTACATACCCCGCTCTTTTTCTTGAATGTGTATCCCTGGTCCGAGTAGTCGGAGTCAGTGTGACACTTATTCTTACATGCATCAGGACTGATCCCCGGATGATTTTTCCCCCAGCGAAGGTCGCGAGACCGGGTTGTAGACCAGTAATATTTACCCTGCATGACCCCAAACACGTGCTCGCGATCGTCCCGGCACCTTCAACAACCTTACACCCACAAACAGATTTAAGCATATTAGCTAAAAGCATACCTAGAACTAACGCAACTATACACATAATCCATCTTTTATAATATAACATAGAAAAAAAATAAATTAATCAGTTAAATTAATATCTTTTTGTTTTTCATTAAATTTATTTATCTTATCAATAATTTCATTAATAGTTCCTTTATTAACCGCATTAATATTTAATTGTTGTGTAATAATATGAACAGTATCAAAATCTGTTTCAGTATTTTTAGAAATATATCTTATCATTCTATAAATATCTGTATTATATTTATCATAAATTAGTTCTTTATATTTTATAATATCTGACTGCAAATTACTTGATAAATTTTTATTATTATTTAATTGATTAGTTAATTCTTTTATTTGTTTATTATATTGTTCATTTTCTAATTTTAGTTTTTCTACTTTATTATTTTCAATTAATAATGTATTTATCCGTGTATTTAATTTATATATATCATCATTTAAATTTTTAATAAGAGAGTTTTCTTTATCAAAACTATCACGTGATTTTAATAAGGGATTATCATTAACTAGTTCATTAGGTTTAATTTCCTGTGATTGAGTAAACGATTTCATTATACCATTTTTTGTTATAGAATCATTATCATAATAATAATTATTATTATTATTCATAAAAAAGAATATATTAAAAAATCAAAATTAAAACTAAATTATTTTAGTGATTTATTTTTTCGAGATTTAGTTTTTTTTTTAATTTTAAAAGATTTAGATAAAGATTTCTTCTTACATTTTTTATTAGATCTGGATTTAGATTTTTTGGATTTTCCTCTTAAACGAGATTTATTAGATCGTCTGATTTTCCTGGATTTTCGTTTTTTCTTACCCCCACCAGTTAAATTAGATGATTCTAATGATGTTGGATCAATAATAGCAGAGGGATCAGCACCGCCTGAACTTATTTCAGAAGAATATGGGGCACCTGAGATATCTCTAAAATTTAATGAATATCCACCCAATTGATAATCCTCAATACATCCGGATGACATACTATATAATATATTATATTTTAATTTTTAACGTTTTTTATTAATAATATTTAATGGATTTGATTCAATCGGATCTGAGTCGGGTGTAATTTTAGCATAACCAAAATGTACAGCAGGCATACCATCAATATATCCTTCTGGTTTCACATTAAATGAATATGTGGAATTTGACTGAGAAACATCACAATTCCATTTTTCATTATCATTATAATTAACGGGTTCATATAACTGGTTACTTGAAGGATTTTCCTTTACTTCATTTTTATTATTATTATTCATATATATTTATATATAGAAAATAATTTAATAATAATTATTTAGATATTTTATGATTAAATAAGTTATCATTATTTTTATTTAAAAATGTCATATTAATATTTTTAGGAGTAATATTTAACATAGTATATCCTAAATCAGTATTATAATGGAGTAATTCTCCTTTATGTTTTTTAACATTATCTGGGTGAATATGTTTTCCTTCTTTAAAGTATTTTTTACCACCATTTCCAGATATTATTTGATATACTTTTTTATTATTAATAGGGACAGTTGCTAACATACCAATATGATCATGACCAGATACAACTAAATCTATACCATTTTTAATAATATTTTTTACATATTTAAATGAAATATCATCTAAATTTCCATGTTCGCCAATAGATGTAATGGGAGTATGTAACATTAATATTTTCCATGGTTCAGTAGATTCTCTAATTTTTTTACAAGTGATTCTTGATTGTGTTTTTTTAAATTTATCATCAAGAACTTCAAAATTACTATCAATAACGAATACTCTAAATAAATCTTTTTTACCAAAATCGTAAAAATGATATGGATGAACGAACTTACCATTTTTATCAGAGGATAAACGAGAATAATCAAATTGTGCTTCGTGTCCTTTACCAGATTCATTATATATACAATGATTACCTAAACAGGCATAAAATTTCACAGAATTTGGTATATTTTTATATGGTTTTTCAAAAGCAGATATAAATTGTGGATCATTATGATCAGAACAACCTGTATCATAAAAATTATCACCAGCCATTAAAACGAACTTAATTTTGTCTTCTTTAATTATATCAGTTAATCCATTCGCAACAGCGTATTGGTTTTTATCACCGGTACCAGTATCACCGATAACAATACATTTCATATATATTATAAAATATATTAATAAGTTTATATTTATAAATATAATTGTACATAAAATAAATGTATATTACATTAGTATTATATAATATTGATAACAATATTATACCAGATGTTGTTAGTGATTATTTATTATCTTTGAATATATTTCATAATGTGATAGGTTTATCAGAATTAAAAAATGAAATAAATAAAAAAGATAATTATTTTTTAATAGCTATTATTGGAATAAAAGGGTTCGATATATTTGATTATAATTCTAAGTTATATATAGAATTACATAATTTTATAAATTATAATAATATAGGAGTATTGAATTTTGAACAAGTTACTGAAAAGAATAGAATGAATTATATTGCGACTATAATTAAAAAATTTAATAATTTAAAAATATTTGATTATAGTTATGAAAATATATTATTTATCAAAGAATATTTAAAACATTATAATATAAAATATGAAAATGAAATAATACATTTACCATATCAATTTAATTTAAAAGAAAATTTAATTTTAAAAAAAAATGATGAATATTTATATGATATTGGAATAATAAATGCTGAAATAAAAAAGCATGAATCAAATAAGGATGATATAATATATTTGCGAAGTGAAATTTATCATAAATTATTAGATGATAAAAAATACAAAATAAAAAATATTATGGGATGGGGTGAAGAAAGAGATAATATGATAAATAAATGTAAAATTATATTAAATGTTCATCATTTTCAATTTTTTGAAATACATGAATCTATTAGATGTGATAGATTAGTTTTTGCTAAAAAAATAATAGTATCAGATTATTCAAAATATTATGATAAATTAGATACGTGTAATAATATTTTTTATGAAAAGTATGAAAACTTAATAACATTATGTTATAAAATATTAGAAAATTTTGATGGATATAATAAAATAGTTCAAAATTTAGATGTATTATCTATAATAAATAAAAGAAAAGAAGCCATCCAAAATATAAAATTTGATTAAGTATTTAAAAAAATAATAATTAATATATCAAAATGGATTATGAAATGCTCAGTAACGTATCCCCTCAGCAAAATGGAGATATTAATATTGATAATATTTTAAATATTCCAATTAATAATAATAATATAACTGAAAATATTATAGATGATAATACGGAAGTTATAACAAATGTTATAAATAATATTGTTGAAAATGTTGAAAGTAATGCATCTGATATTAGTTCACCTGAACCATGTCATATTAATTATTATGATAATATGATGATGGCTCCCGCAGGTGATAATAACGATTTTAATTATTTTATTAATTCAATTGATCCAACGCGTATCCCTTCTTTAAGAGTTTCATTAAATCAATACGTTACGGGCGTACGTTTAAGAATCGCATGGAAAAATTACATGATTCATTTGAACCGTCGTATCCCTTATTCAGAAGTAATAAACTCTTCTGCATCCATTCAAGGTTGGTGTAATTTATCTCACCATCAAATTCTCAACAAATATGGAGGTAAATATTTTAGTTTTGTAAGCCAAAGTGAATCTGATGAACTTATTGAAGTATGTAGAAGTGCCATGGTTTTATACAGAGAAACCGGTATGAACGGTCGATCTTCTAAAATAGTTGATTTTATACATAATTATATATCAAGAAAAATTACAGAAATTATCTCAGGTAATGATAATTTTGTATGTAAATTAGAGCAAAAAGTAAAATCTATAAATTCTTCTGGATTTAAAAGATGTGATATTGTTATTTATAAAAATAATAATCCTTATGTTATATTACCTTTTAAATTAATCCGCAGTTCATATGCTAAAAATAAGAACAATTATCTTGAAAATTTAACAGGTGAATTAGTTCATTTAGTATCAGCAGCACAAAGAGATGGTAAAGAAATACATATCTTACCCATCAATATTATATTTGATACCATCGTTGACAGAGATAGGAATAATATTATTCGGCATATAGAAAAAATAAAATATGATAATACTTTCAAAATATATGAAGAATTATCAAGTATAAATATAACTAATAATGGTATTACATCACCATTAGTTTATGATTCAATATCTTATATTCTAAACGTACAAGATAGTAATTTAGTTGTAGGATCTGTATGGAACGGCGTGGTAGTGCCCGTAAGTTTTGATGAGTCAACACCTTATCGCTCTTGGGAAGAAATCCTAATGAATCTTGTAAACGATTAAAAAACAATATTATAATTTTATTTAATTAACTACTAATCTATTCAATACACTTGTTTTTAAATTTATCCATCCTCCACCGCGTCTATTACAATTATCTATTAAATATTTTTTATTTTTTTCTATTATATCTTTAATATTTTCATATGTATAATTTTTATCAAATATATCCACCTGAATACTGTGTATATATAATTGTGGTTCTTTTATATTATAATTAATATTATTTGGATCAGTAAATGATGGCAAATACATAACTTGATCATTTTTTGATATTTTTAATGCTTGTGTCCTTCCGTATTGATACCATACTTTATATTCTTTACCTCCATTATTTTCTCTACTTTCTAATAACGATTTATTTGATTCTAAATATTTATATGTTTCTGGATTAATAACTTTAAATTCTTCTTCTTCTATTATTTGTCCGTTAGTATCATAAGGATATATTATAAATTTATCAGATTCACTTGTTGATATGATTTTCCAACAAGGTTCGTCGTATAATTTAATAGGTTTCATAAATACTTCATCTTTTAATGTTGCTAATCCATTTCTAATTATACATATATCTTTCAATGTTATTTTAGTTTTATCTGTTTTTTTATTAAATATATTATAAGTTTCATCACATATATCAGAATATTTTATATTTATTTCTTCTTTATTATTATAATTTATATATAATATTTCATCATTTTTTGTTTTACTAATAATTGTTATGCATGTATAAGTTGATACATTTGGAAATATTTTTTCTGATTTAAAATCTATTATTTTTTTAATTAATTTATTATTTAATAAATATTTTCTTATACCTTTTGCTGAACTATTATTTAAATATGAATTAGGTGTTATCATTACTAATACGCCATCATCATCTAATAATTCAATACATTTATAAATAAATCCATAATAAATATCAGTGCTACCACTTAATCCCCATTCTTCTTTTAAGAATTTTCTATATTTTTCTGATAAATCTTGTATTTTAATATATGGAGGATTCATACAAATATTTTTATATTTTGTTTTAATATCTTTCATTAAGAAATCTTCATTAAATTTCATAATATTTTTATTATTTGGACATTTTTCCAAATATTTCTCGTGTATGTCATAAATATCTATATTTTCATAATTATCTAAATTTAAATGATTTAACAAAGCAGCTTCTCCTACTGCTGGTTCTAAAAGATTTCCTGAACTATTTAAATGACTACTCATTATTTCTGAAATATTATCAGGAGTAAATACTACGCACTTATTAAATTCTAATAATTTTTCATCTATTTCTGTTTTATCATTTATTTCTGTTTTATCATTTATTTCTGTTTTATCATTTATTTCTGTTTTATCATTTATTTCTGTTTTATCATTTATTTCTGTTTTATCATTTATTTCTGTTTTATCATTTATATTTACTGTTATATTTTGTGCGGGATCGACATCTATATTATCCATATCACCGTCATTATTTACATCATTCCCATCAATCATACATTTTATATCATTTATTGGATTTATAGTATTTTCATTCGATAATATTTCATCTAATTTATTTATATTATTATTATCTAATCTTTTTTCTATAAGATACATTATTTCGTTTACTTTTTTATCTTCATTTGATTGAGTAGCTAGTCCTTTTGCTCCTTTAAATTTATCATATTTAAATTCATATTTTTCAAAATTATATTCATTTAAAATATGTTCTAATTCATCTATTTCAATTAATCCCGAATCATTATATGATAAAACTATATATCTTGATATTTCTAATCCATTTTTAATAATGTTTTGTAATGATATTAATGCATCGCCATTTTTATTTGAGTTTCTATAATTATATTCACTTCTATTATAATTATCAGGAATACCCATTTTATCTGAATATTTAGCATTATCATCCAATTTATTATTTATTATTGTATTTAATATATGATAATTACTTGAATAGGGTGCTTCTGTATATGGTATATCCATATATATTAAATCTAAATCATATATTTTATCTGTATTTTTAATTAATATATTTGAATCTTCATTATAACATTTCACGTCTACTGAATTTAACCACGTAATTTTATCTAATCTCATCGATTTTGTTATGCGTGATGTATCATCTCCGGCGGATCCACCCCATGCTCCTGTTCCCGTATTTTTATCTTTATAAAATCCTTTCATTAGAATACAATTAACATTTATAGTCATTTTAATTAATAATGGTGTTATACAATAATGAAATATATCACCTTCAACGTGATCTTCTATATATTTTCTTAAAGTATCTATTATTAATGCATTTTCTCTGGTATAGAAACATCGTTCACCTTCTTTAATATTTTTACTAATTTTTGGGGCATAATTCCCACATATTATTCCTTCTATGTACGGACCATTTTCAGCCAGACCATTCATTACATCGATGTGTTTGCTTATTCTTGTTTGTTGAGTATATTTTGGTTTTTCTAATAATGCTTTCGCCATTAAATATGAGTATTGTTCCATATCATTTGTATATAATTTACTAGCGTGTTTTGTAAATAACCGTGAACATACAGTTGATCCGCAAAACGCATCAAATATATTTATTTTCTGTCTTTTTTCTTTTATTTTAATTTTATTAATAATTGCTTCTAAATTACTTAATAATTTCCTTTTATTACCCATCATAGTCATCATAGGTTGATGAATAAACTTATGTATATCTTCATCGGAACGATATTGATTATTTAAATATTTATTATATAAAATATCAATATTACAAGAATCTGAATTTATAAGACATTTATCATAATCTTTACAAATATTTAGTAATAATTCTAAATTATCCATTTATATTATTATTAATTAAATTCTCTTTAAATTTTAATCAAATTTGATTTAAGTATAATTTACTTATAATAATATAAATATGAATTTTATTCTTGCTAATTGTAAACAAGGTCAAAAGAAAATAGGAGTTGAATGTTCTCCTCAAATATTATATAAAAATTTATTAAAATATATTAATAAAGACTTATCCCAAAATATTAATGTACATCATAAATTTTTCAATAATAATGAAGGTTATAATATGATATATAATCTATATAATAATTATAATATTATTAACGATAATCCTGTTATAACATTAGGGGGTGATCATTCGGTCAGTATTGGTAGTTGTCAAGCATTTATAGATAAATATAAAGATGATGCTCATATAATATGGATTGATGCTCATACTGATATTAATACATATAAAACTAGTGATTCTGGTAATATTCATGGAATGGTTGTATCACAATTAATGGGTTTTGACGATCCTTTAATATTAAACAAGCAATATAATTTAAAACCAGAACAAATCACATATTTAGGTCCAAGAAGTATTGATGAAGGTGAACAAAAAATAATAGATGAACATAATATTAAAATATATTCATGTGAAAATATTAAAAAATTAGGTATATTTTATATTTTACAAGAAATTCAAGAAAAAATTAAAAAGAAAAAAATCCATATTAGTTTTGATATTGATGTATTTGATCCATATTATGTTCAGTCTACTGGAACTGTTGTTGAAAATGGCCTAAATCCGTTTGAAATATATACTATATTAAAATATATTTGTCAAAACAATCCCATAAGTTCATGTGATTTCGTTGAATTTAACCCGTTATTAAGTGATCAAAAAAATATGGTAAAAACATTACTATATATGAATAAATCTATGGAACATGTTTTAAAAAATATTTAACATTGTATATTTGGTATAGTATCGCAAGCAAAATTTGTCAAATATTTAAGTTTATTATATGTTAAATTAATATCAGAAATATCATTTAAAAATGTATCATAAATATATTTTTTATAAAAATATATACTTAATCCTATGTAAAAAGTATTTAATATAGTTACTACAAATAATATTCCATATGTAAAATCACATTTCTTCTTTTTTGTACTTTCATTATTTAAAGAAGTATATATTGGAGTAGTTCCATGTGATTTTTCTCTTAAATTTTGATGCATTTATATATATATATATTAAATCTTAAATAATTATTTCATTAGTAATATTTATCACAGAAATATTTGAATATAATGTTCCTGTTGAATTTATATTTGTATCATATAATATATTATCATTTGTTAATACATATATAGCTACTAACATCAACAAAGATATTGTTGAAAAAAATATACATTTTTTATTTTTTTTTAATTCATTATTCATTATATTTATATATATAAATTTTTTATATAATTTAATCTACTTCATCTATTGTTGGACCACTCATATCTGGCATACTATTCATATCAGGCATACTACTATTCATATCAGGCATACTATTCATATCAGGCATGTTATTCATATCAGGCATACCACCTTCTCCTTGTTGCGGCATAAGTTTCGTCATTATTGGTGATAGTTTTGTTTGCATTTCCTGCATTTTTGTATCTATTTCTTCTTTTGTACAAGAATCTCTATTAACATCAAACCATTGTTCATTTTCTGATACTGTATCATTAATAGTTTTAAGGTCTTCTTCGGATATTTTATCTTTTAATTCTTGTTTATCCATAGATGACTTAGTCTGATATAACATTGCCTCGAAATTATTAATACTATTAACCTTTTCTTTAATAATTTCATCATCTTTTGCGAATTTCTCTCCATCTTTAACCATTTGTTCAATATCAGATTTACTTAATCTGTTGGCATCATTTTTAATAGTTATATCCTTAGATTTACCTGTACCTTTTTCAATGGCTGTTATTTGCATTATGCCATTTGCATCTATATCAAAAGATACCTCTACTTGCGGAACTCCCCTGGGTGCTGGCGGAATACCATCTAATAAGAAATCACCCAATAAATTATTATCTTTTGTCATGGCTCTTTCACCTTCAAAAACTTGAATGTTTACTCCTGGTTGATTATCCTCATATGTGGAGAATGTCTGGGATTTTTTAGTTGGTATTGTAGTATTTCTTTCAATAATCTTCGTCATGACTCCCCCAGCTGTCTCTAAACCAAGTGATAATGGTGCCACATCTAATAATAATAAATCACTTGCCTTGTCACCTTCTTTTGTATCACCTGATAAAATTGCAGCTTGCACAGCTGCACCATATGCTACTGCTTCATCTGGATTTATTGATTTACATAGATCTTTTCCATTAAAATATTCAGATAATAATTCTTGAATTTTAGGAATTCTAGTTGAACCTCCTACTAAAACTACTTCATTAATACTATTCTTTGATACTTTACTATCTCTTAATGCTTTTTGTACTGGGTCCATTACTTTTTGAAATAAATGCATACACAAAGATTCAAACTTTGCTCTTGATATATTAGAGAAAAAATCTACACCATCGTATAATGAATCTAATTCAATTGACGCAGTATTACCAGATGATAATGTTCTTTTGGCACGTTCACACGCTGTTTTTAACCTTCTAACAGATTTCTTAGATTCGAATAAATCTTTTTTATATTTCCTTTTAAATTCTTGTGCGAAATGTTGAACCATTAAATTATCTATATCTTCTCCGCCCAGGTGAGTATCACCATTCGTAGCACGGACTTCAAAAATTCCATCATCTATCGTTAATACGCTCACATCAAATGTTCCACCACCCATATCAAAAATCAATATATTTTCTTCACCACCATTTTTCTTATCTAGTCCATAAGCAATCGCAGCAGCAGTTGGTTCATTAATGATTCGTAATACATTTAATCCCGCGATTTGTCCCGCATCCTTCGTAGAATTTCTCTGAGAATCATTGAAATATGCTGGCACAGTAATCACAACATCTGTTACCTTTTCACCTAAATAATTCTCAGCTTGTTGTTTTAAATAACTTAGTAACATTGATGATATTTCTTCTGGTTTAAATGATTTATCTTCTCCTTTATATTTTACATCTATGTGAATCTTATTTTCTTTATTTGTAATAGTAAAAGGAAATAATTTCATCTCCGACTGAACAACCTGTTCATTATAATCTCTACCTATAAGTCTTTTGGCATCGTATACCGAGTTTTCTGGATTTCCGTTCGCTTGATTTTTAGCTCCATCACCTATCAATCTTTCTTCTTCGGTGAAAGCTACATAACTAGGAGTTGTTCTGTTACCTTGTTCATTTGCTATAATTTCACACCGATTATCTTTCCATACACCAACACAACTATATGTTGTTCCAAGATCTATTCCAATTGCAACCATTATATATATTTTATTATATGGTTAATTTTTAAGTATTAAATTTGAAATTTATAATAATATATTATTATAAATATAATGGACAAATATTTAGATAAATTAGATCATCAAGATTGGAAAACTATCATAGTTAAACCTAATAAAGAAAATATTAAATCTTCTTCAAAAAAAGTAGATAATATTACTTTAAAAAAAATATCAGTTGAAAAAAAAGCAGATAATGATGATTTACATCACAAAATTTTATCCATAGAATTAAGACAATCCATACAAAAAGCACGGTGTTTTAAATCATTAACTCAAAAACAATTAGCAATTTCTGTTAATCTTTCACAACAAATTATATCAGATATTGAATCTGGTAAAGCTATATATGACCACCAACATATTAATAAAATTAAAAGATTTTTAAAATTAAAATAAATATATTAATATTACATATTTAGGTTCAATATTAATTGGTAGTATTTCTGGTATAAGTTTCATACGCAAAGAAGAAAACTACTTGGTTTTAAATATCGTGATGATTAGTTTTATAATAATTATCCCTAAACTTTATGAAATTTTTTACAAATGGATCTAACATTCAGAAAATAAAATGGACAATAGAGAAATTCGGCATTTAGTACTCCACCCGAATGAAGTTTTTTTATAAATCGGCGCGGGTGTAAAGAAAGAATACTATATTTTTTAATTATAGTAATATTATCAGTTTTAAATATTAATTAATTTAAAGAAAAATACATATTAAATATAAATGACTTCGTCCATTAAAGATAAACCTCTTAAAAAAATTATATGCGATACTAGAATAACTATAGATAGTATACATAAATCTAAAATTAATGATATATCTGATAATATAATTAAAAAAAGTGAATTATCTCATAAAATTTCAGAAGTCACGCACTTATTTGATAATGAAAATGATGTTCTCAAAAAAAATAATTATAAAGATAAATTAATTTCTTTACGCAATCAATTAAAAACATTAGACAAATCAAATGAACATGCAAATTATTATTTAGATAATGGCCTTATATTAGCCGATTATTATAATAAAAATAGTAATTTTTATAATAATAATAATAATAATAATAATAATAATAATAATAATAATAATAATAATAATAATAATAATGATAAAAAAACAGTTTTAGATTTTTTAAAAAAATCTTATAATAATGATAATAATAATGATAATAATAATGATAATAATACTGATATAACTAATGATATAATTAATAATTATATGGTTAATATAAACGATGCATATATTTATAACTTTAAATTAAATGAATCAAATATATGTAAAAATTGTAATGAAACATATATTTTAAAAAATATAGATAGTTTATTAATATGTGAATATTGTGGATACACTGAAAATATTATTATAAATTTAGATGGGAACTCTTATAAAGACCCCATAAGAGAATCTACATACTTCGCCTATAAAAGACTTAATCACTTTAATGAATGGCTTGCTCAATTTCAAGCTAAGGAAACCACTGACATTTCAGAAGAAATTTATAATAATATAATTAAAGAACTTAATAAAGATAAAAGTTTTAATATAAAAAATATAAGTCATAAATTAATCAGAGATACACTTAAAAAATTAAAATACAATAAATTTTATGAACATATTCCTCATATTATTAATATATTATCTGGTAATAAATCTCCCATATTATCCAGAGAAAATGAAGAACAATTAAGAAATATGTTTAAAGAAATTCAAACTCCTTTTATTAAAAATTGTCCAGAAGAGCGTAAAAATTTTTTAAGTTATTCATATGTATTACATAAATTCTGTGAATTATTAGAATTAGATGATTTGTTAATATATTTTCCTTTACTTAAAAGCCGTGAAAAATTACAACAACAAGATTACATTTGGAAAAAAATATGTCATGATTTAAAATGGCAATATATTCCGTCAGTTTAAACATGGTCTTCTTTATTTATTTTTATACTCGGATAATATTTATCTAATAAAATAAATGTTGTTCCGGATAATAATCCTATATAAACGGCGTGCTCATTCATAATACTACAATTAGGTATAAAGAATGTAGAAAATGTTACAATACTAAACATTATTAAATATTTTATTAAATTATTTATATTTAATTTCATTTATATATATTATATTATAAATTATTTAAAGAAAATACATTATATATTATTATAAATATGACTGACGAAAACACTGATTACCTGGATATTGACTCACCGGTGAACGGACAAAATTATTGCTGCCTATCATTTGTATCTCCAGAAGATATTATTGAAGATAGACATTCTTTTAATGTTAGTAAATTTTTACAAAGTGTATGTAAATCAAATGACATGCAATTTGATAAAGTAATGCAACAATATAAAGATTTTACCTATAAACATGAAGAGTCACTCCAAAAAGAATATGATGAAAGAAACAATTTTAAAACTTCCGTAAGAGGTATTAAAGTTAGAGGAGTATATCAAAGTAGACAAGAAGCAGAACTTCGCGCATCCAAACTTCATAAAACAGATCAAAATTTTCATGTTTTTGTAGGTCAAGTCGGATATTGGCTTCCCTGGAATCCAAATCCTGATAAAATTGAAGATGAACATTTTACTGATACTCAACTCAATGAACTAATGCAAAAATATAAAGAAAATAATGTTAATAAAGATATCTTTTATGAAGAACAAAAAAGAGATAAAATTAAGGCGGCACAAGAAGAAAGGATCCGTAGTGAAAGAGAAAAAAAAGCATCTGAATCTCTGGATGATGTATCTGAAAAAGAAGCTGATTTTGAACCATGTGCTGAATCTGTTGATGAACCATGTTCTATTGTTTCAGATGAACCAGCAAAACAATCTGATCTTGAACGAGCGCTTACATCAGAAGATCCTTGGATGCAACAAAGAGAAGATTTAAAAAATCATAATGCTTCTGGTCAATAATTATATTTATTAATATATATGAATATTTTGCAATTTTTTATTTCTATCTTTTTTATTTATTTGATTTACAATGTCGCGGATCAAAAACAAATTTATAAATCATGTGATGACTATTTGCATGTGTAATGTCCTGTTGTCGTTGACCCAAGTGATCTTCATAGTAGCGGCAGTATGACACTCGCATAGCAAGGTGCCAAGACTTTTAGTTACCGCATCCTCCGTCCCATCGGGACTCATACTGCACATATTAACTCGATGTTTATGAGGGTGAACAATAGGCTATTAGCTCTTGTGGCGAGCATGGCTTTGCAAAAACTGAGGGCGAGGGCGAGTTTGTGACGGAAGACGCGGGGATAATCGGGATAGGTTTTCCGTCTAAATTTTTTAGATAGCCAAGTGTTGTTGGATAATTTCTCGCGGCTGCGTCCTTGGAGCATGTGGTGGCCGCCCTTTTGACCCCTTGTAAATGACTTTGACAATATTCAGATACAGAATATTTACATCTTTTTTTTTTGTCGGGCTTACATACGGGCTTTTTCTCGTGCGGGTCCTTGTAACACGGTAGCAGCCCCGTGTCCGATTGCTCATAAACCATATCACAAATTTTTATACCGACGGGACTATTAAAATCCGAACAACTTGCATTCATTCTCGATGGGTCCCAATAGAGCGAGTCGAAATTTGACCCCCCTGATAACGATGCCGATTCCTTTTGGTAGGGGGGTAAAGTATGCTCTGACGGGCTTCCGGTGTCTATAAAATTAGGACATACATCGTCGTATACCATACTGCCCGAACATATCAATGTAGATCTACTTCTTGGTGTTCCATACTTTCCCAATTCACCGGCCTGGCTGTCTGGTAGTGTCGAAAAGTTACCAAAATAATTAACGTTGTATAATTGTTCAGAATTACAATTTCCTATCAGATTGTCATTTTTGTTATTGAATATTGGTTGCCAACCACACCTTATAAGTTCATTAATACTTTTATCATGATATATTAAATTATTACATGTTTTTTGTGCTATATGAAGTGTAGGAAAAGTGGTTTCACCATCTGGTGTGAATGAACCATGAGCTGCTGTAACGGATTTATTCCAAAAAGTATTGTGTTGCTTGCTAAATGCTATGCAAGGGTCATAGAATGATTGCGCTGCTGAGGCTGAGTATTTTTGGAACCAGTTCGATTTTCCTGCTGGGACGTATTCGCCCCTTTTTCTTATATTATAACCTATAAATCTACCATTTTTACAATTTCCCTGCTGAAAAACCTTCTCTAAATCAATTTTTAAGCATTGTGGGTTGTCACCAGCAACATATTGATATTGAACTGGCGCGCCGATTCCGTTCTTTTTACAATTGCATTCCTCCGGCTGAGTCCATTTTTCATCATTTAACTTACAATATTTGCAGGCGCTTTCAGTATTATAAATTGTTGGTTCTGGTGACATCATTGGAGATGAACACTTGAACTGTCCTGGAGCATAGTTATTGAATAACTCATTGGCGGAACATGAGCCATCCGGTTGTAATTTTTCATACCATGGGCATTTTTTATATTTATAAACTGGTTCTGATGTATTATATTCATAAGAAAAAACATCAATTTCTTCTTCTTCTATTTCGGCCGGTGTTTTAAAAAAACAAGAATCTGCAGAATTATCATATAAATAATACCCTTCTTCTTCATTTGTATAATTTTCATCATCATTTAAATTTTTACATTCATTTTTATCACACATATTTAAACTATCAAACGAACATTCCACCCATTCTGAGCATTTATTATCTTTACAATTTTTTGATGCGCAATCCAAATTTTCATCACATTTATCACTTATATCACACATTTTTGGATAACAATCCCTTGCTTCTGTATATCCATCTTCGTATGGACAGTTTATACCACCTTCGCCTGCATTTTTTAATATTTTATATGTTTTTTTTTGAGTACTTCCGTTACCACAACTTTTATCACAATCAGAATAAGAAGTCCATCTTCCACGACAATTTTTCCCCGTTATCAATAATTTTCCTATAAATTTATCTAATAATTCATCCAATCTAGATAATTTAAAATCATATTTTGCTTCTATTTTAAATCCTTCTATTCTTTCATACATTAAAAATAAATAAACTATTAATATGACTATTATAATAGCATATTTATTTTTATTTAAAAAATTAAGCAATTTCATATATAATATATATATATATATATAATATATATAATAAAATAATAATATTTAAGTCTGGTT
>Ga0209632_10002344_pt1 | contig 18224 bp, 16 predicted proteins | sample COG_10_FD_184754 | JGI IMG/M metagenome (GOLD analysis project Ga0209632, IMG submission 184754) | Pelagic Microbial community sample from North Sea - COGITO 998_met_10 (SPAdes) (version 2) | ecosystem: Environmental > Aquatic > Marine > Neritic zone/Coastal water | place: Helgoland, sampling... | reverse complement strand
ATCAACGGTGCTGACACTGAATTACTAACTGTAGGAGACTCATCTCTCTATACCGTAATTGTTACGGATGCTAATGGCTGTGCTGCTTCGGATGATGCACCAGTCATGACAGTTGGCGCTGTTCCTGTTGCTGTTGTTTCAGAAGACCAATGGATGTGTGCTCAAGGAGACGTAACTCTTACCGTATCGGGCGGAGACAACTACTTATGGAGCAACGGAGAAACTGGCTCAATGATTACTGTATCGCCAGATTCTGCTATGTATTTCACGGTAACAGTAACAAATCAGTTCTGCTCGTTTGCTAGTTCAGATTCAGCACTTGTTAGTCTTTATCCTTCTCCTGTTGCAGAGATTCAAACAAACCCTTCAGGAATTCTTGAGGTCAACCACGATTTCACTGATGTTTCTGGCGATAGCTCAATTGTATACTGGGAATGGAACTATGGTGATGGTGATTTTGAAGAGGAGCAGAACCCAGATCACCTGTATAGTGAAGAAGGATTCTTTACGGTAATTCTTACTGTAGAAAACGAATTTGGATGTATTGATACCGATACAGCTGACGTTGAGATTACGCAAGTAATTGATATTCCAAACGTATTCACTCCAAACGATGATGGAATTAACGACTACATATTCATTGATAACTTTGGAGTTGATGAGTACGAGTTTACCGTTTACAACCGTTGGGGGCTAATAATGCACTACGATTCATCTACCGAGATTTCCTGGGATGGTCGGACACCAGCAGGAGCAGAGGCTAAAGCAGGAACGTATTTCTACATCCTCAAAGCAGTAAATCCGCATAGCGAAGGCAACCTAGACGAAACAGGAACCATTACTCTAATTCGTTAATTAAAAAAGAGGGATTCTATTTATAGAATCCCTCTTTAATTTCTAAGTAATTAGAAAACTTCGGCAACGCCATAGCGTCTGGCATCGCCACTTGCTTGAAGAGCTCCGTTTTTTCCTTGGAATATGGAATGAACGCCTCCAAAGAATAATGATTTGTAATCCCACTCTTTTGTATTCTCGAAACTGTGAGGCGTGAGTAAAGCACCCTTTTCAAAATGAAGGAGGTCTTCCTGAACGTGCACCCGCGATTTTTTCGTTGCATCCTCAAGGCTCATCTCTTCGTCAAAGAGTGCTTTGATCACCTGAGAGATCATGAACGGAATTCGCCCTGCACCGCCAGAACCACCTGAATAGCAGAATTTGCCATCACCATCCAAAACCATAGTTGGCGTCATCATCGAATTAAGTCGAACATTCTCCTGCCACGAATGGAAACCATCAGGCAGCAGAAAGGATTCGCCCATCATGTTGTTCATCTGCATGTTGGTTTCGGGAATAAAATACCCGCTTCCTTCACCCATAGAAGTAGTGAAACTTACTGCATTGCCCCATTTGTCCAGCACATTGAAGTGGGAAGTTCCCTTTGTAGAGACCTCATGTCCCTCCAGATGAAAATCAAGTTCTGGATGAAGTGTTTCCAATCGTTTGGAAATATCTCTTGGATGCTGGTAACGATTCTTTACTTGCGAAATGGTTTTTATCCAATCTCCATCGTAAATATCCAAGTAACCAAAAATTAGTGCCATGATGGCTCCACCTAAACTTGGTCCGTTTGGCAGGTACAGCTCCTTGTTGTGCCAAGGAATATTCAATGGCTTTCGCCATACTGCACGGTAATTTTCAAAATCTTCTCTTCTTAAATAGCCGCCCCGCTCTTTAGAATCGGAACTGACCTTTCTGCCAATCTCACCTTTGTAAAAACCGGTTTCTCCTTCGTCTTTCAAAAAATCAAGAAAACTTCCAAAATGCGGAAAGTGAAGTAGGTCGCCTTCTTTTTTTCGCTCGTCACCATTAAAGAAAACGTCTTTCACACTCGGGTCTACTCGGAAGATTACTTCTAGTAATTCCAAATCAATGCTTTGGAAAGTATTGAGTAAAACTCCCGACTTTGCAAGGTCCATAGTTGGAGCCAATAATTCCGCCATTGGCATGGATCCGAATTGCCGATGCATTTCATATAAGCCTGCAATGGTTCCTGGTACCGCAGATGAAGCCAGTCCTACATGAAACGTCTCTATTTCAATTCCGAAATTCACGTTAATCGGGTAGAAGTCACGGTTTTCCAGTTCTGGTTTGCTCCGTGGAGTTTGCGTGAAGAAATCCAACATAACTGGCGCATGTCCATTCTGGAGACAAAGCGCGAAGCCTCCGGCACCAGCCGAAGCCATGCACGGTTCAGTAATAAACATGGCAAATGCTGCGGCAATACTAGCATCAAACGCATTTCCGCCAGCAAGGAGTATTTCCTTTGCTACTTCTAGCGTTTTCTCGTGTCCCGCAGATATGGCCTGTTGATTTTTCATTTCGGGATACGAAAATAGTTCAAACTGATGTCAAGCGCAGAACCTACGAATTCAATAACTTGCCGACTCTAATTCAGCTCAGGGTTTGGCAAAAAGGGTACGTGAAAATTCATATAAGTTACCGATGCGCATTCTCAATGCCATTATCGGAATGCTGCAACCTTTTGGGCTTATGCCAAAGCGTGTTGATGCTGACTCAATCACAAAAAAAGCAAAAAAGAGAACAGGACTTACTGATTTGGGTGATGGTATGCATCGCGTAGGGATGGAGGCGCTTACAGCAGCGGTTAACTCGTCACCAGTAACCAATTTTGGTAAGTTTTCATCCACGGGCTTTGGAGTAGATGCGTTATCTAATCGGTTAATGATGATTGATTATGTGAAGAAGCATCCAGAGGTTGCTGATATCAAAATCGAAAGACCTGTTTTTATAGTTGGATTCCCACGCACAGGCACAACGCTTTTACAGAATTTGTTGCATTTAAGTGAAGATAGACGCGCATTAGAGTTTTGGGAATTGGCTCGTCCAGTTCCTGTTTCTGATAATCCAGAAAAGGACATTGCCAAACGCCAGCGCATTACAAAAATGCGCTTGGCTATTGCCAATTTTGTGGTGCCAGAGATGAAGTTTATCCACGAGGTACGTCACAATTCATTGGAAGAATGCTGGTCGTTATTTATTCCGCAGTTTACCGTTCCCAATTGGGAAACAACTAGTCGCTGGCCGCAGTACGGGAAGTTTATCAATCAGCATAATATGACGCCTGCCTATGAGGAATACAAGAAGTATTTGCAGGTAATGGTTCATCGCGTTCCTGATAAGAAACTGATATTGAAATGCCCAGATCACATGTGGCATTTAGATGCACTTTTAAATGTTTTTCCCGATGCTTGTATTGTTTGGACACATCGCGACCCGAGCCGCAGCATCCCAAGTTATTGCAGTTTGGCTTCGCTTAATTGGCGGTTGCTTTATGGGGAGTTTGAACCGAGGGAATTAGGCCCCTACATTGAGGATAGATTTATTAAAGGAATACAACGCGGTTTAGCGGTGCGAGACAGGGTAGGAGAAGAGCGCTTTCTTGATGTCAATTTCAAAACCTTGCTTAACCAACCTGTAGAGGCGGTAAATAAAATCACTTCGCATTTTGGTCTAACGCCAGTTAGTGAGGAGAAGATGGATGCCTATTTGAATCGTGACCGACCTGATAATCGCGGTAAACACACGTACAAGGCCGAGCATTACGGGGTAGACACCAACAAGGTAAAAGAACGATACAAGGACTATATAAAGCGGTTCAATATTTCATTGAACTAATATCTGTATTCAGATTATTACATTCGCAAAGAGCAACACCTACGAATGACCCTGTCAACCCTACAGAATTTTCTTGAAGTATTTAGTTCCCTTTTTCAGGAAAGGGATGTGATTACTGCTGATTCCAATTTTAGAGAATTAGAAGAATGGTCATCCATGCAGGCACTTATCGTGATTGCAGCTATTGATGAGCATTTCGGCATTACTATTCCCGAACGAGATTTCAGAGCTGCACAGACCGTTTCGGATCTCCATCAGCTGACCTTAAAGCAATAGCATGTCTGGGTTAGTTGTAACAGGCGTTCGTATGGTTGGCCTATCAGCGGCTGTTCCCAATAACAGGGAAGACAATCAAGAATTAGACTCTCTGTCTGACAAGGCCAAAAATGAGATTATTCAGCAGGTAGGTATTCGTTATCGGTACGTTGCTCCTGATTCAATTACGGCATCTGATTTATGCGAATCGGCTGCCACGAAACTTCTTTCTGAACTTAATTGGGATGCAGAAGATGTTGGGCTTTTAGTTTTTGTGAGCCAAACTCCTGACCATTTAGTTCCGGGTTCTGCAACGCAGCTTCAAGCTAGATTGGGTTTGCCCCAAAGTGCTATGGTAATTGATGTGAATCAGGGCTGTGCTGGATACGTCTATGGCATGTCCATCGTTTCTGGTTTGATGAAAGCCTATGGAATTCCGAAGGCCTTGCTTTTAGTTGGTGACACGATAACCAAAATGGTTTCACGCGAAGACAATTCAATTTGGCCGATATTTTCGGATGCTGGTTCTGCCACTGCTTTTGAATTGGATGAAACAGCCACTGAAATGAATTTCAAACTCGGTTCAAAGGGCGAAGACTTCAAAGCAATTCATATTTCAGACGGAGGATTCCGTTCTCAAATAACTTCAAAATCGCTGATTGCTGAAAATGTAGCTGAAGGAATTGTAAGACAGAAAAATCAGTTGAGTATGAATGGTCAGGCCGTGTTCACTTTCGGACTTTCAACGGTTGCAAAAAGCATCTTAGAAATGCTGGAAGAACAAAAACGAACAGCTGATTCATTTGATTACCTCGTACTTCATCAGGCAAATCAGTTGCTCAATAATTCAATTGTGAGAAAGGCTGGGTTCAAACCCGAGCAATCGCCAAGTTCGTTGAGTAATTTCGGAAATACGAGTTGCGCTACGGTTCCTGTAACGCTGGTTTCGCAGCTATCCGAACAATTACGAAACGGTCACGTAAATCTTATGCTTTCAGGGTTTGGTGTTGGATTGTCATGGGCCAGTGTAACTTTGGAGACGGAAAATCTCGTTTGTCCTGAAATGATTTACGTTTGAGCGAAAAGACCGACATAACCGTTGTAGTACCCGTTTTCAATTCGGTTGAAACGTTGCGACCTGTTTACGAGCGGGTTGCAACTACGCTTGCAAAATTGAATAAGTCGTTCGAAGTGCTTTTTATCGAAGATGGTGGTCCGCTTACCAGTTGGAATGAACTGAAGTCTATTAAGAAAGCTTTTCCAGAAACGGTTTCGCTTATTCGTTTAGGAAGAAATTACGGACAGAATGCCGCTACAGTATGTGGGATTACTAATGCGCGTGGAGAGGTTGTCATCACAATTGATGATGATTTGCAAACGCCACCTGAAGAGATTGAAAAACTATTGAGAGCTTATGAATCGAATGGTTCAGCAGCAGTTTTCGGTGTGGCTTCCCAACAGAGTAATCCAATTGTAAAGCGCATTGGGTCTTACATGATTAAGAAGATTTTTGATTGGGTAGATGGTGCTGAAATAGGTTCTTCTTTCCGACTTATTTCGCCAGGATTAAAAGGAAAACTCAACAAACAAGCGCACGATCAACTTTTTCTCAACCAAGTAATTCATTGGTATACCGATGAGATAGAAAGTATAGAAGTACAACACGAATCTAGGACTGAGGGAAGTTCAGGCTACTCGTTTTTTGGGCTGGCAGGAATCGCCATGCGATTGCTGTTTTTTTACACTGATTTTCCACTCAGAATGATGAGCTACACGGGATTGCTGATAGCATTTGTATGTTTTGGATTGGGCAGCTACTTTGTGTACGAAAAACTTGTGATTGGTGCGGAGGCAGGTTTTGCTTCTCTTATTACCGCCATTTTCTTTACTACCGGAATCATTATGGTCTGTTTGAGCATTCTAGGCTCTTACATCAGTCGAATTTATTCTGACAGAATTAAACGACCTGTCTATTCAATCAAAACCAAGCTCTAATGCGTCTGCTGCGTTATGGCGTTACGCTTGAAACTCTCAAGTCCGAGCATTTGGAAATGGTGCGTCTTTGGCGGAATCAAGATTATGTTCGGAATAACATGCAGTTCAAGGAGCTACTAACCAGAACCAATCAACAAGAATGGTTCAATTCAATGGACCATGAAGCCAATCTCTATTGGGTAATCAGTTTCAACGATTACCCAATAGGTCTGATTCATATCAAGGATGTAGACTTGGATAATCTTTCGGGTGAAGCAGGAGTTTTTATTGGTGAACCGTCTTATTTGGAAATGCCTCAACCTATGCTGGCAATTTTATTTATGATGGAATTGGCATTTTATGCACTTGGTTTGAAGCAACTGAATGCGAAGATTAAAAGTGGTAATCAGCGTGCCATTTCTTTTAATCAAAAACTGGGTTACGAGTTGGTGCTTGAACAACCTGAAGGATTCCAATATTATCAGGCTTCTGATGCCAGTTTTCAATCCGTCACTAAAAGAATTCGGTTACAATCTGTACACATGTACGGTGGTGAAACGATTATTGAACAAGTATCGAAGCTCAACAACTTAGGTAGCGCCTTGATGAAAGGAATTTCCCGAGATGATGACTACTTCAAATCAAAGTTCATCTGACTCACCAACGTCTTGATTCCAGTTTCAGCGCCAGTCTAATTGGAAAGCAAGGATGTAGACCCCAGTAAATCATTCGGAAGGGAAACCACCACCGACCATTTGTCCATTTTCGTGTATCTAATTTTGGCCAGATATCCGTCATCGCTTGCCAAAACTGAACTTGGTTGTAGTTGAAGTATTCTTTCGGTGCGCGCCCTTTAAAAATCTCCATTCCAATATGAAACGTCAAATATTCGTTTGTGAAAACCATTGGTTTTTCCGCAAAGCAGAATAGATTTTGAGATAATGTGATTTCTACGAAAGGAACCCCGATACAGACTTCTGCCAGCGAAAACTTAGGGTATAGTTCGCGTTTGAAAACAAAGCAGTCAAATCCTGGGTGTTTCTTGCCGCGTTCTGTATACATCTCATCCAGCTCCTCAACGGATTTGAATTTCTCAGGAATGCGTCTACGATTAATCATGAACGCATCATGTCCAGCCTCTATGAACTCATTCACTACATCATAAAATTGTGGTCGGACCCCAATATCAACATTCGAGTAAATGATGTATTCGGCATCCGATTCGTCATACGCTCGGTCCAGAATGTCTTTTAAAATCGGTAACCGCATTTTACCATCGAATGTGGCAAGATTGCTCACATCACGTGTTAGGCTCTTACTAGCGGTAAACTCAGGCGGCACAATCTTTCTATCCTCTTCCGCTTGCGCTGAAAGTAGCTGAACCTTATGTGAATTTTTGCATTCGTTTTTAGCACGAATCATCGAAGCAATAGTCACTTCTTGCGCCAGTTTGAGGTCTGATGTTTCTGAAGGTTGAAACAGGTTGATTATGTGGGCAATTGAGTGCATTTTTGAATCCAAGGCGTAAGTAACGATTTTATAGAATTACACAGGTCTCGGGTTCAGAATAAACAGTTAATTTGTACTTGAACTAGGTCGATACTCACGGATGAAAACAGTGATAACAGCTCAAAACGATACCCTGTCCGAATATTTGGGCAAGGTTTGGAGATACCGTGCGTTCATTTTGGTATTGGCTAAGCGTGATTTGAAAATTAAATATGCGCAAACCTTTTTAGGTATTGTTTGGTCCATTGTGCAGCCGTTGGTTGCGGTAATTGTTTTTACGATGGTTTTTGGTGTTTTATTGAGTTTAGAAGCGCCATATCCTTATGTGCTTTTTGTGTTGAGTGGCGTTACCTGCTGGAACTTCTTCAGTTACATATTTAGTCAGGCTAGCAATAGTTTAATTAATGGTCAAGATTTAATTCGGAAGCTGTCGTTTCCTAAAATTATACTGCCCCTGTCCAAGGTTTTGGTAGCCTTTGTAGAATTGGGTTTTACACTTCTTTTGATGATACCTGTGTTCATTTATTATCAATCTACCGTCTATTGGAGTGCGCTCTTTTTTCCAGTAGTAATCTTCTTTATTTTGATTTTTTCTCTAGGTCTCAGCCTTATTTTGGCAGCGTCAACATTAAGGTTTAGAGACCTCCATCACGTTATTCCATTTCTTGTCAATTTCGGAATCTGGTTTACACCCGTTTTTTATCCAGTATCTTTAATTCCTGCTCAATTCAAGAATTTGATTTACATAAACCCAATGGCTTCGTTAATAGGACTAGCGAGGTGGAGTTTGTTTGGGGAGTCGATAAGTTACATGGCTTTGTTTGGCGTCCTCATTTCGGTCATGTTTCTGTTTATTGGAGTGATTTATTTTAAACGAGTAGAAGATAGAATATCAGAAACGGTTTAGCATGAGACGAGTTTTACTTGACGATAAATTGGAGACTGAATTTCAGAAGGATGGATATATACATGTTCCATTTCTTTCTAATGATGAAGTAAAGTTTTTATGGGACCAGTTTTCCGAAATTTTAAAAACCAGCCTAGGTCATGTTTCGCCTAGAGATGCTGGGCTTGATATGGATTATGAGATTACGTACGATTTCACTTTTATAGACAGAAACCCTGAACATAAGAGGCAGGTCTTGAAAGTGATTGATGAGGTTTTTAGGCCGCATTACGAGAAGATTCTAGATAACTACAAGCCGATTATTGCCAACTACATTCGAAAGAAAGAGCAAACAGGTGAAGTGCCCATGCATCAAAATTGGGCCTTTGCCGATGAACGAAAATGCAGCACTGTTTCTATTTGGGTACCATTAGTTGATAGTCATCGTGGCAACGGAGCACTAGAGGTTGTCCCCAAATCACACAAACGTTTTGGTGAACTTCGTGGGCCTATGATTCCGTGGGAGTTGGAAAAAATCAAGGACGAGATTGTAAAGAATGATCTTGTGACCTGCGGAATAAAGGCGGGTGAAGCCATCATTCTCGATGATAGCATTGTTCATTATTCTTTTCCGAACACGACCAAGGATTTAAGAATTGCTATTCAACTCATTCTTATTCCCGATGAGGAGCCTGCCATTCATTATCACATGGATCAGCAGAAGAGCATGACTTCGGTTAATGTTTTGGAGGTAAGCCACGATTTCTTCATGGAATTCAACCCATGGAAGCAGCCGACAGGAACCAATAAAACAGGGGAGAGGAAGTACAAACAAAAGGATTTGACGTATCCAGAATTCAAGAAACGGGTTGGTGGAATGAGATTTGATCAAAAACCAACCTTTATCCAAAAAGTGAAATCAGTTTTTTCATGAATAACTGCTTGAGAGATAAGGATCTTGCTACAAAGCTCGAAAACGATGGCTTTGTACTTGTGCCGTTTCTCAATTCTGAAAAAGTAGAGGAGCTCAATAGGATTTATTCTGAAATTGATTTCCAAACGGAAGAGCTTTTTTGGTCGTCCTCGTTTCTAGAAAGCAACGAGCAGAAAAGGCAATTGACTTTATCTGCAGATTCAGTCGTTTCAGAGAATATGAATGAGATACTTGAAGATTTTAAGCCACTTGGCGCTTCGTTTCTCACCAAGTTTCGGGGAGAGTATTCCGAAATGCCAATCCATCAAGATTGGACGGTGGTTGATGAAAATCAGTTCGGTTCGTACACTATTTGGATTGCATTAACGGATACCACAGCTGAAAATGGAGCGCTGGAAGTCATTCCAGGAAGCCATCGAATGTCAACCTCTTTGCGCAGCCCATCACTTCCAGTAAGTTTTGAAAGCCTGAGGAGTAAATTACGGCCGTATTTACAATTGCTTCCGATGAGAGCAGGAGAAGCGCTCATTTTCAATCATGCATTATTGCACTCTTCACCGGCAAATACCAGCAAAATACCTCGCGTAGCTGCTACCTTCGGTTTTGTGCCGAAAGACGCATCACTTTGCATGTATTATAGAAAAGGTGAAAGTAAAGTTGCAAAATATGACATGCCTGATGATATGTTTATTCGCTACAATGATATTCGGCATGAGCCGTTAATCGGGACATTGAATAAGGAATTTGATTATACCGTTAAAGAAGTTACGAGAAAGGAGATGGAAGAGACGTTAGGGAATCCACCAAGAACATCTGAAACAGAGTCGCTTTTTAAGAATGCTGCGAATCAAGAGCATTTCGATAAGAACGGATTTGTTACAATTCCTGTACTGGAGAGAGCTGAAATTGATGAGTTGCTGAAATTCTACAAGGAGCTTGGGCTGAAGGATGAAAAAGGCTACGGCTTTCATGTTGGTATGGACAATCCCGATAAGAATCTTGTCCGTTCTATGGTTGAAAAAGTGAAAAGTCTTGCTCAACCAAAGGTGGAATCTCATCTGCTAGATACCCAGATGTTCACAGCGTCATTTGTAGTGAAAGATCCGAATCCACAGGGCGTAGTGCCGCCTCATCAGGATTGGTCGTTTGTGGAAGATGAGAAAAAGCACTGCTCCGTTACCTGTTGGATTCCGCTGCAAGATGTGAATATTAGCAACGGTTGTATTGGTGTTATTAGAGGCAGTCACAAGTTTTTTGACAGTGTTAGACCTTCGCCTTCTCCGCAGGTTGAAACGCCACTTAAGAACCACATGTATACCATCTTTCCATATTTAGAATTGCTAGAAATGAAAGCTGGTGAAGCACTGTTTTTTGATAATCGAACGTTTCATGCTTCGCCTCCAAATACCACCGATATTCCTCGAATAGCGATTGGTTTGGGCTTCACGCAAAAATCTGCTGAGATTAGGCATTACAACCTCAAACCTGGCACTACAGATACACTTCTCAAGTATAAGATTGATGCTGATTTTTTCTTGAAATACGACAATGCAGCGCTTTCAAGAATGTACGATGCCAACGAAGCCATTGATGGCTACGAATTGCTTGGTGAGGTGCCTTACAAGTGGAAAGACTTGGGTAACGAAGAGCTAAAAAAGTTGATGACCGATGGAGGAAGTGAGTTCAATATTCCTTTGGTAGAAACAATGACGAAACTGTTTGGAAATCAAACACAGGAAAGTCAAACGGAACCCCAAACTGTACAAGAATTACCAGCGGAGCCAGTTTCAGAAGTAGTTACAGCGACAAGCGAGCCTTTTTGGAAGGTTTACACACCTATAAATGTTTACAAAGAGTTCCGTTTTAGATTGACAGGAAAATCATAACATGTTCGAGTTCCGCAATAGAATGGTACCTGTGTTCAAGGATGAACAACGTCAAGCTCAGTTTGAGCGAGACGGTTACACGGTTGTACAGTTTTATACCGAGGCTGAGATGGCGGAGCTGAACAAATTGTATAACGATTTGCATCCTGCTGATGAGCAGGGCTTCTATCCAAGCACGTTCTCTAAAGACAAGAATTATCGCCAAAAGGCAGATGAAGAAATCCGAAGAATCGGAAACAGAACTATAGAAGATACGTTGCATAATCATCGTGTGGTTTGCGGAAGTTTTATTGTCAAATATCCTGGGCCAGAAAGTGAAATGTGTGTACATCAGGACATGACTTTGGTGGACGAGACTCAGTTCACAGGCATGAATATTTGGACGCCTTTGGTTGACTTGACCGATGATAATGGTGTCTTGTATGTGCTCCCTAAAAGTCATCGTATTTGGCCAACGTATAGAGGTGCTACAGTTCCAAATATCTATCAGGATGTGTCGAAGGAAATCATTGATTACATGACTCCGCTATATCTGAAAGCGGGTGAAGGAGTAATCTTCGACCAAAGTATTATTCACTATTCACCACCAAATATTTCTAACGATAAGCGTGTTGTAACGAACATATATTTTTCTCAGAAAGATGCGAAGTTCAGAACTGCATACTACAATTCTGAAGTAGCGGTTGACAAGATTGAACTGTTTGAACAGAGCGATTCGTTTATGACGGGTTTTGAACAGTTTGGTGATAATATTTATGACCGGCCCAAGATTGGCAAGAGTCTCGGCCTTTTCGATTACCATTTCAATCGCTTGACGGTTAAAGATTTGGAACAGAACTACAGAAAGGGGAAAGTTCCAGCTATTTTTAAAGATGAAACCCTTCAGGCTAATTTTGATAAGAACGGCTTTGTCAAAATACCATTTCTGAGCACAGAGCAGATAGCCGAGTTGGACCAGCTATTTGATGATATGCACCCGGAATTACCAACTGAGGGTTTTGTTTCTGGTAGTTATTCTTCCGATATGGAATACAAGCAGAAGGCTTCTGATAATTTCAAACGCATATTTCACGAAAGCTACGAGCGCTATTTTCAGAACTATACTGCTTTTGGTGGTTCGTTCCTTTTTAAAATTCCGTCCGAGAATTCAGATTTGGTCTTACATCAGGATTGGACGATTGTAGATGAGGAGAAATCTGTTGCGCTGAATTGCTGGGTTCCACTGTGCGATACAGACCAAAATAACGGAACATTAATGGTAGTTCCAGGTTCGCATTATCCTAATTTCCCAGTTAATCGGGCACCAACGCTTGATTTTTGGTTTAATGGAAATGATGCTTTGATTCGGGAGAAATTGGTTCCCATGAACGCGAAGGCTGGCGAAGCAGTAATCCTCAATCAGAGTTTGATTCATTATTCGCCACCGAACCATTCGGAAAAAATCAGAAAAGCAATTACCTCAGGCATCAAAACCAAGGATGCACCAATGCAGTTTTTCTACTACGATAAAGGTGCTCAGAAACCTGAGCTTGATGTGTATGCTATGGATGAGAATTTCCTAATCATGTTTGATGATTTTGGAACAGATATTTTCCTTCCACCAAAACATGGTAAGAAGCTGAAAACCGTGAACTACGAATTGCCGAAACCAAATCAAAGGGAAGTTAAAAGACTGCTTGCCAAGTTTGCTGGTGAAGAAATTCAAAAAGAGATCATTGAAGAAAAAGAGGTCGTAGTTGATCAGCCTGATACCAATGCACGTTCATTTTGGGAAACCTATACGCCAACAAATGTGGTAAAGGAGATAATGAGTCGACTATCGAACGATTGAGCGAATCGAAACGTACATATCTGAAAGATGCTGAACTAGATAAGCAGTTAAACCAAGAAGGTTTTGTGGTTGTCCCATTTTTGAGCGGGTCTGAAGTTGAGGAGCTGAAACAAGTTTATTTTGGATCGCATTCAGAAGAGCAAGTTGCGTTCTACGCCACAGCGCATCATCAAGATTCGGATTTCAGAAAAAAGATGAGCGTAGCTATATCAGCTGTTTTAGAGCCACACGCTGCTACGGTTTTTGTTGATTGTGATTTACTTGGTGCATCATTTATCGTAAAAGCACCGAAGGCCAAAAGTTCTCTTCAGCCGCATCAGGATTGGAATATTGTGGATGAAACTGAGTTCCGTTCCTTTAATGTCTGGATCCCTCTCGTTGACTTAACTGAAGAAAATGGAGCAATACAGGTGTTGCCAAAAAGCCATAATTGGCTTAGAGGTTATCGCCATTCAAGTATTGAATGTGCATATCGGGAAGTGCATGATTTGGTTTGGGAAAGTATGAAGCCGCTTTATATGAAAGCAGGCGAAGCATTGATTTATGATCACGCGTTGCTTCATGCATCTAAGGCCAATAAATCGGATGAAAAACGAATTGCTGTGGCGAGCGGAGTAATGCCTTCCAATGCGCAGATGTATTTCTATTGGAACAATAATGGAACGATTGAGCAATACGAGAGCAACACCGACTTCTTTATGACCGAGAACATTTTTGCTGGGCCAGCAGGCCTTGCAAAAGTTGCTGATTTGGATTATGATTTCCCTACTGTTGAAGAAGAACGGTTCTATCGTTTTATCGGAAAAGAGCCACCTGTTAAGGAAAGCACCCAGGTACAAGTTGTACGGACTAAACCCGAAGAGCAGGATTTACGATTGTGGAAGGTTTATACTCCAATGAATATTCTACGTGAGATTAACTACCGTATTACGGGAAGAGGGTGATGGATCACGAGCCTATTTTTAGAAACCGAGAATTGAACGCGAGACTTTTCGAGGAAGGATTCATTACGCTGCCTTTTTTGAATTCTGATGAAATAGAGAGTCTCAAAGAAATTTTTTGGAAGTACCACTCACAGGATGAAGTAGAAGGGTTGTACGTATCTGCGCATTACAAGGACGATGAGCAGATTCAGTTTATGAGCGATGAGATTCAACGCGTATTTAAACGCGCAATAGACGAGCATATTGAAAATGGAATGACACTGGGTGGTACGTTCATATCAAAGCCACCGCGTCAAACCGAACCACTTCAACCGCATCAAGATTGGAGTATCGTTGATGAATCTCGATTTCGTTCGTTTACTATTTGGGTTCCGCTTGATGATGTGAACGATGAAAACGGTTGCATGTATGTGTTACCCAAGAGTCATGAGTACGCTCGGGGTTATCGTCACGTCACAATACCAAGTATTTTCGGCCAAATCTATGACGCTGTTTGGAGTCAAATGATTCCAGTCCATCTGAAAGCGGGAGAAGCAATTGTTTTTGATCATGCACTTGGTCACGCATCTAAACCCAATGCTGCTAATACGGTGAGAATCGCAGCTACTCATAGCTTGATTTCTAGAAATCCAGAAATGCGGTTTTACTGGAACAATAACGGAGTAGTAGAAGAATTTGTAGGCGAAAATGGCTTCTACAATACCGAAGAAGCTAAAACTGGCGCAGGGGATTTAATGAAAATTCGAGATGTGGATTTTGAGATGAAGCAGTTTAATCAGGAGGAGTTTAATACTTTGATAGGCGTAGAAAAAGAAGTAGTGCAAAAGCCAAAGTTTCGCAAGAATTGGATTCAAAGAATCTTTCATTGACCATGTTTGAAAATCTATTTAAGAAAAAGTCTCCAGCGGCAATTGAAAAACAAGAGCCATCACATCAACCAAAGGATGTTGGTGCTTTTTATGACCAGTACAATGATGCTTTTCTGAAAGTTTATGGCGAGGTAATTCAAGCTTTCAGAACATACGATGTGGCCAAATTGCTTGATTATCAGATTGAAGCAATGGAGCTCAAACCAGGAATGAAGGTGGTGGATGCTGGCTGTGGTGTTTGTGGTCCAGCTATCCATTTCGCGAAGCACGCGGATGTGGAAGTTCATGCGGTCACCATTAGTCAGGAGCAGTTCAATCGTTCGAAAGAACGGATAGCTGCTGCAGGAATGGAAGATAAAGTGTTCGTTTACCTTGGCGATTACCATGAGCTTTCATCCACCCTTCCGAGTAAGGATTTTGACCGCGTTTATTTCTTGGAATCCTTCGGTCATTCTCCTTATCACCACAAAGCCATCGATTCGGCGTGGAAAGTGTTGAAATCAGGTGGGGTGCTCTACATCAAGGACCTTTTTAGGCGAGAACCACTTTTACCCGAACATGTTCCAGCAATCGAACGGGAAATCAAAAAGATAAATGATGCTTACCGCTACAACATTGCTGATCTTTACGAGGTGTTGCAGCATATTAGAAAGGAAGGATGGATTCTGTCTAAACTGAAAACAGTTGACCTTCCAATGTCAGATTTTGAGAACCTTACCATCTCAAACGAATTTCAGGAATTAACAGGAATCGCTAAAATTGAAGGTTGGGACGATTATGTTTTTCCAATCGATTTCTTCGAGCTGCATTGCATCAAACCTGAGTTCGATTTGAGTAACGGTCTCGACAAATATTTTCTTCAGAATTTAATGTACATGAAGGTTCATGGGAAAAAAGAAGAAGAATTGTGAAATTGTATACCATGTTAAATCCGCTCCATTGACGTATAGGTAATTGATGTTTGTTAATGGTGAAAAAAATCGCGATTTTATTCCTTTCGTTACTTGTGACAATCTTTTGTACAGAGGTGTGTCTGCGGTTGGCAGGTTTTGAACCGTATCAACTCCCAGGGTATTCATTCGTTAGCGAACCGACTAATTGTTTTGGTAAAGACTCTCTAGGTGTTACGTTATTACCAGGGAAATTTCGTGTAGACATTAATAATGGCCTGATCCATGACGTGACCCATGGATTAGATTCTACTAGACTCACGGGTTCAACACTGCCAGATACGTTGAACCTGCCGTTAATTCATGTTTACGGTTGTTCTTACGTTTACGGACAGGGGGTAAGTGATTCTGAAACCTACCCCTACCTGCTACAGGATGCGCTTCCTAATGCTCGTGTTGTCAATTACGCGGTTCCAGGGTACGGTACTCTACAAGCGTTTCTGAAACTGAAGAAAAACCTTTCCACGGAAGAAGCACCAAGTTTGGTGATTCTTAATTATGCCACTTTCCATGAAGAAAGAAACTTGCTATCCCGAAGCTTTATTGATAAACTTTATACCGGATTCAGATTAATGGATGTAGAAAAACCGAAAATGGTATATCCTAAAATTTCGATGGATAAGGATACGTTTGAAATCCAATATGTGAATGTTGTAGACGAGTTTACGCCATTGCCAATGCGAGAATGGTTTGCTTCGATAAACCTAGTAGATACAAAACTCAGTGCGGTCAAAAGCGAGGAGGTACTGAACTACAATGCATCTAAAACACTTCTAAGTTCAATGGCTGACCTTTGTATTCAACATGATGTTCAGTTACTGGTAACAAACATTGATGAGCGCCAAGATTCTTACGTTATTGAAGATTTCTGTAGTACCGAATCTATTGCATATGTAAGTATTTCTCCAGATTTCAGCAACGATTCGTATCGGAATTTGCCATTTGATAATCATCCAAGTGCGTTGGCTCATAAGTTTTATGCTGACAAGGTTGTGGCCTATTTAGTAGAACAGAAACTAGAGATTCATTCTTGGGTCACAAAGAATCAAAACTTGCTTACTCGTTGAAAATATGGGGAGACATGGTATGTTTGAGGCGTATTTATAGTTGGTAACCAAACTTATATAACCTGTGGTTGAAGATTATGCGATTCGAATAGAGGGATTGGGTAAGAAGTTTTCTGGAAAAAATCAGGATGATTTCTGGGCTTTAAGTGATGTTGATTTAGAGATTAAGAAAGGAGAAGTGATTGCCATTATCGGTAAGAACGGTGCGGGAAAAAGTACGTTGCTAAGTATTCTCAGCGGTGTGTTAAAACCAACCACGGGTAGAATTACAATCAATGGACGTATTACAGGCATTCTAGAAATTGGAACAGGATTTCACCCTGACCTTACGGGAAGAGAAAACGTGTATTTGAACGGAGAATTGAATGGGGTGACCAGGAAATCTGTTGATGCAGTGTTTAATGAGCTACTCGAATTCAGCGAATTGAAAGATTTTATCGAAAAGCCAGTGAAGACCTACTCAAGCGGAATGTTCATGCGATTAGCATTTTCCGTGTTTGCTTTTCTTAACCCAGAGATACTTTTGCTTGACGAGGTGTTTTCGGTTGGAGATGCAGCATTTCAAAAAAAATGTCTCGAAAAAATCAGAGAACTTATAGGGCATGGAACGACCGCAGTGCTAGTTGCACACAACATGAACGATGTAACAAACATTTGCAAGCGTGCTTGTATTCTTCAAGAAGGTAAGGTCATTATGCATGGCAAAGCGTTTGATGTTGTTCAACATTATCTAGAACGGATTCTTTTAGATAACTTTTCTGATAAACCCTTGGCTACAGTTGAGCGAAAGGAATTTGTTCCTGGAGAGGCTAACAACGGTAGCATTGAGTTGAAATCCGCAGAAGTTCGAAATGCTATAAAAGGCCTTGGTCGTCAAATAACGAGAGAAGATGAAATCGAAATAGAGCTTCGATTCGCTCAAACTGACATAAGTTCTACTCAAATTCTACTCTCAATAACCAACGCATCTGGAGTTATAGTATTGATGGATTCTTATGGGGTTCGTAAAGATTATGTGGAGACTAAAAATGAGCGTGGTATCTATGCTGAAACCGTGGTCATTCCTGGAAGTTTACTTAACAAGGGACTATATTTTGTAAACTTCATGCTCGGAAAAAACCTTGATACAAGTACGAAAGCTGTTGAAGTTTGGAATGTACTTTCATTCAAAATTGAACTTAATGACTGGGAGAAGGACAGGCTTTGGAGTTTGGAGATAGATTCAGTCCTGAGACCCGATCTTAAGTGGAAGTCAGAACGGATTAGTTAAATAACTTCTGAATCAAACGCGCGAATGGGCTCTGTTTTATGTCGCTAGGAAGACCTAGGAAATCGAAGTCAGCATGAGTAAGTTGCCGTGTGTCATAGTTTTCCACCGAACCTAGCCATTCCATTTCAGTTGGCTTTTCAAGCCTAGAGTTGC
>Ga0209632_10002338_pt1 | contig 18250 bp, 17 predicted proteins | sample COG_10_FD_184754 | JGI IMG/M metagenome (GOLD analysis project Ga0209632, IMG submission 184754) | Pelagic Microbial community sample from North Sea - COGITO 998_met_10 (SPAdes) (version 2) | ecosystem: Environmental > Aquatic > Marine > Neritic zone/Coastal water | place: Helgoland, sampling... | reverse complement strand
AATAGTATAGTAGCAATAGACAAAACAATAATTCTAAAAGTATCCATTATAAAATAACCAGATAAAGTATTTTTATTATAAATTAATTGTTGATTATTTAAAATAATGTCTAAAACTAACATATATAAATGTCGAATACTCAATTAGTTACAGAACCATATTTAGTAAGACAACATAGAATTATAACAAATGAAACTCCATATAATGGAAGAGTAAACATTGAAGAACCCGAGAATCCTGATGCACGATTCCAAATGTTTGAGCGTGTTGAAGTAAAAAATAAAGCTACTGAATATCGCGATGCACTAAAGGGTGATTTTCAAGAAACTATATTGTCGCAAGTGTTTTTTTCAGAAGGAAATGTTCAAATCATCCAAAATGGATTACGTGCTGGGGTTTATAAAAAATCCGGTGAACGTGAATTAGTCATTCCAAATCAAAACATTGACGTTTTAAAAACCATTATGCGACATATGTTTTTACAACATGCTCTTTTTGACCCTGAAAATATTACTCAACAAGTAGAACGTCTAAACCAATATGTTTTAGACCATACAATCCCAAAGGTTTATTCAGAATCAATAGGGTATTTAAGATATTTAGAAGATCAAAGTCGTTTAGTTGTACCTTTAGCATTACCACAACAACCTGACCGTGTTTATAAACAATTACAGCTCAAACCATATATGTAAGATAAAACAACGAAAATGTGTAATAAAATTGAAAGTAATCTATTTAAAATATATTATACAAAATAATTGATTTACTTAGTATAATTTATAATCATGTCTAACGGTGTAAGTATAGGAGGAACGTTGCAAAATGTGATGCATATGGGATTCACAACTATTCATGCTATGTTCGAAGGATTCGATAATTCTCTTGATGCACAAGCAAGAGAAATTCGTATAATATTTAATCCAGACACGAGAATGTATGTTCATGTAGATAATGGTACTGGTATGCTTCCAGAAGAATTACCACATGCTTATTGTATGAATAATCGTAAGCAAAATAATACACAAACTCATGGAAAATTTGGTATAGGTGCAAATGCGATTGGAATTATTTTGAGTGAAAATGAAGCAAGTATGACTGTTGTGACTAAAGATAGTTCTGCAGTTCATAACTGTGATATGCATCTGGATTTTGCACAAACTATAGCATCGGATATATTTAATCGCACAGTGAATGTGGTTGATGAGGATGGAACAGATAATAGAAGTACAAATGGAAATCGGTTATGGAATGAGTTTACCAATGTTACTGATAATAATACTGGAACCATATTACAAATAAAATGTAGTCAACGCGTAGCCAATGAAATAAGTGATATGATTGATACGCGTAAATTACACGATATGGTTGCAAAACAGTATTATACACAACTATCACATCACGGTGTTGTTATATATATTAATGATGAGAAAATCGATGCTATTGATTATTTAGACCGTGAAAATGCAGAACATATGAATATGGAAACATATCCAATTCGTATGATAGATGATAATCCTCGAGTTTGTTCATTTCGAACGGGCCGAAATGGAGATATTAAAAATACAAGGTTTTGTTTTGAATCGCGAAAAAAATGGATTGACCTATCTGATGAAGAGAATATAGAACCTATTGGAGAAATTAAAATTACATCTACATACGATCCAAGCTGGATTAATACTAACGAAAAAATGAAAAACGGTGGGTTATATTATGATCGTGAAGATAAAATGGTTAAGAAATTCTCCACACAGAGAGAAAATTCGGGCGACCTGAAATTGCGTAAAATTATAGAAGCAGCGCGTCATAAAATCGAATATAAAAGAGTGTTGGACCATATAATTGGAACACTACTAAATAAGTCTGATTTAATACGTGATAAAATGGAACCACGTATTCTTACTTTCATCGAGTGGAAAACTAAGGAATATTCAAAAACATTATATAAAGACCATTATAAAACTCCATCGCATGCATCAATTGTAGAGGGCGAAACAGTCCCTCCACAAATAAATGAAATTGTTGATAATATTCATGCAAACAATACAGAAATTGTAAGCGAATTAATAACATCTAATCCGAATACGAATACACGTCATCATATAGTGTCTCCACCAACGGTTGTGGACGGATTTCGATTCTTAATTGAGGCAAGAGAGCGAATTTTAAGTATAGAAGATGAACAAACGAATCGTATAATTGCACGTGCAAAAACATATGGTGAAGGCTCCTCCCTTCGTAAATGGTGTTGTGCACGATTGCGTGAAGGAGGAAGACAATCTTTCATTGAATTTATTTCCACAACTCCTACAATATTTGAATATTCAAGCGATATAGAATATTTATCGGCAATCTGAATGGGGGGTCAGTTATCAGGAATGAATAAAAATGCAGAACGCCGGAGGCGTTCCATTTTAAATCTTCACTGGTATAAATGTTCACTGGTATAAAATATAAAAATACGAATATTTTTTATATTTTATTCAATATAACTTAAAAAATAGGCTTATTTGTGACCAATTCTTGAGCCATCATACCCAAAGCAGCAATCATAGCCAAACGGCCATTATTAAGCTCCTTATTCATCAAATATTTACCTTCATCCGAATTCAAATTTGTAGGCAATTCAAATCCAATATCTCCAGGTTGATAATCTTCACGCAATTTGAAATAATTGGCTCCATTACCTTCAAAAGGATTTTTCCATCCACGGAACATTGACGCAAATTCAGTAACAAACATGGCCGAAACAATGGCGATTTGGATTGTCTCAGGAAACTTGTTAAACTCATAGATAGCAGGAGTATGAGTATTTTGTTCAATAATAGGAATCAAACTAGCAGCAACCATACCCAAACGACCATGTTTTAATTCAGCTTCACGATAAAAAACAAGTCTCTCTTCGTTTTTACCGAAATTTAAAGGGTCGAAATTCTCAATAGGTTTTGTTGAACCTACAATGATTGGTTTACTGGCCATAAGTTGTTTGTTTTCTGGTGCGGAAGTAATTCTGGAAAATGCATGAATGTATGCAAATGGTAAGAACAATAGAGGTAACAATCTCATTTTATATATATTTGCTAAATCTTTTTAAATTGTTTTGCGAGTACACCATTTATGGTAATGACGTGGTCGAGTAATTTCTGGAAATTCCGAAAATTTACTTCTTTTCGCATTTTCCACTGCTTTTGTTCTTACGAGTTCCGTTAGGGCATCGTGCTGTCTTCTTTCCTGTCTTTCCTTTTCTTTCTCTTTCGTAACATTTATCAGTATTCTTTTTGATTTTATTGAGTCTTTTAGTGTGACTTGCTATCAGTTTTTTCCCTTCCCTTATGTCTTTTCTGTACTGTTTCGTCTCATTCACTGTTGTTTTTAAGTCTTTTTTAGCACTCTCTAAAATTGCTATTTTTTCTGCTAAATCTTTTTTCAATTTTTCTGCAGCTGCCTTTTTAGTATCAGATATGTCTTTTTCTGCCTCTGAAACACCGTATCTCATGTCCGCTTCCACCTGAACCTTCCACGGCAGCAGATGCTTAAAGTGTTTGACGGATTCCTCTGTTTTTTTTCTTTCTTTTTCTAAAAGTGAGTGTTGTCTGTGGCCTTTGTGTTGACTATCAAGATTTTGTAAGCAATTTACTCGTTCTTTATATACTGAATCCATATATATTACACAAACATTTTATCTCATATTAAAAATTCTTGTAAAAATCAGGTGAAAAATAACTAAACATTCGATAATCTGTTTGGAACGAACTCCATTTGGTGGTCTTGGCACTGTTCATACACTTAATTTGAGATATTGCACTGTCAACGATGTCAGTCAGCTTGGCACTGTTCATACTCTTATATTGATTGGTTGCCGAAATATCAGAGATGTCAGTAATCTTGGAACTGTTCATACTCTTGATTTGAGTCATTGTTCTGTCAGAGATGTCAGTAATCTTGGAACTGTTCATACTCTTGATTTGAGTCATTGCCCTGTCGTCGATGTCAGTAATCTTGGCACTGTTCATAATCTTAATTTGAGTTATTGTCCGGTCAGTGATGTGAGTCATCTTGGCAATGTTCCCACTCTTAGTTTGGCTGGTTGCCAAAATGTCAACGATATCAGTGATCTTGGCAATGTTCATAGTCTTAATTTGAGTGGTTACCCTGTCATCGATGTCAGTGATCTTGACAATGTTCATAGTCTTGTTTTGCGTGGGTGCTATAATGTCATCGATGTCAGTCATCTTGATAATCTCTTGTTTTGCGTGGTTGCTATAACGTCAGTGATGTCAGTGATCTTGGCAATGTTCATACTCTTGATTTGATGAATTGACGAATATGTAATTGTTTTAGCGAAGCGTTCATCGCAAATACGTATATGTAGGTTTAGGTTATTTAATAGGCTATTTTTGTACTGTTTCTTATAGATAGTTTTACACCTTTTTACATTTCAAATGCCAATTACTTCATAAAATTCATTCAAATCAAATAATATTATATAACCCCAAATGTTCCAAGCGCGGATAATGGGGACAAAAGGCGTCCAAATAAGGATTATACGTTATAAAAATGGAAAAAAGTACGGTTGTTATATAAATGTTAACAGATGAAAATATACATGAAATTGTCAATAAATATATAGAAAAGGACGAAGATATATTGAATACACACGGAAATATAACTACATGGGATACGTCGAACGTGACAAACATGGCAGCCCTATTTCAAAACAAAATCGATTTTAATGAAGATATAACATCGTGGAATACATCAAATGTTACGGACATGAGTTATATGTTTCATAATGCTCGGAAATTCAATAGGCCAATTGCGTGTTGGGACACATCAAACGTGACAAATATGAATCATATGTTTGATAATACATATTTATTTAATAAAAATATAAGCGATTGGGATGTATCGAATGTTAAAACCATGACACATATGTTTTATAATACATTTAAATTTAATCAACCATTGGAATGGAAAAATTTAGACAGTTTAGAAAGTACAAATTATATGTTTTATCATGCATCGTTATTTAATCAGGACATTGATTGGAATACGCCGAATTTGAAAACAGTGAAATCGATGTTTTTTGGCGCAGTAATGTTCAATTCATTTATAAAATGGAATACATCAAATGTTACCAACATGGCATATTTATTTAATAATTCGCATAATTATAATGAAGCAGTTGATCACTGGGATACAAGTTCGGTTACCACGATGGAATCGATGTTTCAGAATGCGCATAAGTTCAACCAGCCACTCGAAAAATGGGATGTACAAAATGTACAAAATGTTAAATATATGTTTTTCAATGCTCGTAATTTTGTTCAAAATGTGAAACTTTGGGATGTTGGAAGTTGTTATGATTTTGAAAACATGTTCAAAAATGCCGAGAAGTTCCAGAAAAAATTTGATACTTCTGGAACACCCATGGGATATTTTTTCAATGAGCCGTTAACCGATGATAATTTATATGAAGCGGTTGATTTATGGTTTAATAATAAAGATCGAGCAGAGCGAATATATGGCGATATAGAAGATTGGAATACATGCGCGGTTACAAATATGGAGGGTTTATTCAAAAATCGTAGTGGATTCAATGAAAGATTACATATGTGGGATACATATAACGTTGTTAATATGCGAGAGATGTTTATGAATGCTTCTTTGTGTAAATGTAACATCGATGGATGGGAAGTTTTAAATGTAAAAGATTTTACCCGAATATTTTGTAATTCACCGATGACTGCGACGTGGTTGCCCCCTGAATTGGTTCATCAATCTCAACCTAAACCTAAACCTGTTAATAAACCTGTTAATAAACCTGTTAATAAACCTGTTCCTCAACCTGTTAATAAACCTGTTCCTCAACCTGTTAATAAACCTGTTCCTCAACCTGTTAATAAACCTGTGATGTCAAACCCTGTTAATAAACCTGTGATGTCAAACCCTGTTCATAAACCTGTGATATCCAACCCTGTTAATAAACCTCAACTTAGTCTAATAAACCCAGTACAACACATTACTATAAATAAAAATATACAAAAAACTCCCATTAAACCTACAATACCTCGTGCCAAAGTATCATTAGAGGAATATAACGCACATAAACCTGACAAACCAGAAGAAGAAGTAGTAAAACGTCCCGTCGTTAAAATGCCGGTTGTACTTGGTAAACAAAGAAGGATCACATTTACAATATGACCAAAAAAATTGATATTTATTTATAACATTGGAGTTTTATATATATCAATCCATCAATTATAATTCAACATGGAATATTCGACAATGAATGAAGAGCAGCGTAGAGAAAAAATAGATTATCAAAAGCAATACAATAAAGAAAACAAAGAAAAGGTTGCAGCATATCAACAATTGTATTATCAAAAAAAGAAACAACAAATTCATAAGCGATTGTCCAATAAAAAGAAAAATTTGACGGATGAGGAAAGGCAACAACGTCTAGAGAGAAACCGAATGTATAGCCAAAATTGGAAAAATAAGTTAAGCGACGAAGAAAGAGAACATTATCGTCAATTACAAAAGAAGTATCGCGAGGAAAATAGGGAAAAATTACGAAACTATCGAAAAAATAAACCATCGTCACAATGTGATACCAAGGAAAATAATCCGAAGTACTTCAAATGCTTTTGTGGTAAATACGCGTTGAAAACCAATAAATCGAGACACGATGAGACTTCTAGTCACATTGAATATATGGAAATGATGAACATGATTTGCGTAAGTATAGATTGAATAAATGATTATGAAAATTTGAAAATGTTTAGTATAGATTTTTAATAAATTTATACTATAATGGATATAGCTGGATTATCTTATAATGATTTACATATAGATAATATTACCATAAATGAATATTTTTTTCTTGTAGCATGTGAAATAGGCCATAAAGAATGGTTACAATGGGCATGTCATATAGATAGTAATTTAAAATACAATATGAGGGATAATTTACCACTTCATATAGCGTGTAAATCGAATAATTTAGATACAATATGTCATATTATAGAAAAATGTCCGTATATTGATAGCGGCAATTTTTATAATGAATTAATTCACAATAATTATATAATGGCCAAATGCGTATACGAAAAATGTCCTGATGTATATAATTCGTTTACGTCAATTGATTTATTATTTATATTTACTGAGTGGCTTCATCACGATATTACAATGGCAAAATGGCTATATGAGAAATTTCCACATATACCGATACATAAAAATCAACATGAATTATTCATAAACGCATGTATTTCGAATTATATAAATGTCGCAAAAATGTTAGCAAGTATAAAGCCAAATTGTTATTACATAAACGTATTTGAAAACCAAATTGTCCATTGGGATATACAGTACAGATTAAATATAGGCAACAATATAACGAAGGATGAATTACATATAGCGATTGAGAACTGTTATATTTGTTATGATTCGGCGAATATAATGACCAGATGTCGCCATTTTTATTGTGTATCATGTTTAGAACAACATTACGAAAAAAACAGTATGAATTGTCCCTATTGTCGCAAAGAAAACAGTGAAAATGAATTATATAATATTATTTGATCATTTGATAGGTTATATTATCTTCCATGAATCGAAGTCGGTATTGTAATTCTCGCTGTTTATACGAACCATCTTATATTTATTTTGTTTATAAAACCGCCGTCGCTGATACCATTGGTTTTGAAAACAATCGTGACTATCACATATATCCACAATAATAGGGTTATCATGTTTCATACGCAATATACGTCCGACACTTTGTGTTATATCGGATTTTGGTGTGGCCATAATAAGACGACTCAATGATTTAATATCTAGAGCCTCTGCTGCCATAGCATACGTTGCTATGACAATTTGTTTCGTTTCGGTTTCTTGTAGGGCCTTCTGTTTCATTCCACCGATATAATACCCAGCTGTGGCAATTTCCATATGTGTCACTTTTTCAAATATATATTTAAGCAGCGACTTGTTATGTGCCAATATCATGATTTGTCCTGCTGGATTTTCTTCGATCAAGTCTTTGATAATCCGCACAATGAAATCACTCCGTGGACCATATTCACATAGTTTCCGTATCATCGTACTGTATTTGGTTTGACCTCTATAATCTACATCAACTGTATTAAAACCATCGTCCAAACTGTGATAATTAATTGCGCGTACAGTGACTTCGTCTTCACCTTCGCGTTTTTCACTGTAGATCTTCGGCCCGATAAACATATACAATAACTTTGTCAACTTATCCTTGCGCTCCACTGTGGCAGAAATACCCAACATATATGGCGTTATGGTTTTTAGCAACGTTTTCGAGAATTCTTCGCTACCAATTCGATGCACTTCATCGATAATTGTCAAACCGAATTGGTCATAAATGCTCTGTTCATATGTCTTGGTATACATTGTTTGTATCATCCCGATAACAATATCTTTGTCTTCTATGTCACATATTTGGGCTTGTATTTTCCCTACCCGAGCGCTAGGTACAAACTCTTCAATGCGTTCTATCCATTGATTCATCAAGAATTCCTTGTGAACCAATATTAGCGTTTTTTTCTGGATATTACAGATGATTTTCAGTGCCATTACAGTATTATGAGTTACTGTAAAATCACCTAAAAGAAATCGTCGATTACCGTCAATTTCAAATCCATAATAATCATCAACTTCTAATTTTTCTATCCTAATTCTGGTATTCAATGTATCTTTTATTTGCTTTCTAACTTCGCATGTTTTACGCGGGCATTTCACCGGTATTTCATGAAGTCCGTCGCCATGTATAGTAGTTCTATAATAAGTCCCTACTTTTCTTTCACCTTTATACGTACAAGACTTTTCACATTTTGATTTATACGCCGCAAACCCAAGAGAACGAGATAAATATATAATATCATCCATGAGTATTTCGCTTTTTTGAATAATATCGTAGCAGTTATTATTTTTACTACCATCCGAATCTATTATACCCGCGAGTATCTTTAACTGTACATCTCTTTCATTACATTTATAATCAATTGGTATATGTTTATTTTTTAACAAATTATATTTTTTTAACCCGTTTAGAAACGTATTACATTTGGCACCTTTTTTCATAGATACAATAGAATAATCATATTGAAATCCTGTGTATGAAATGTATAACTCTTTATGTTTTTTTAGACTTTCCTTTTGTAAGTGAATTAATACATTTGATTCTTGGGTCGAAAATTGGGTTCTATTTGAATGACCATCACCTAACCAATATCCTAATAAATATGGTTCAATATCAATGATTTTTTTAGGAAATGTAATGGGAACCCTATATCCAAGTAAAACACCTCCTCTTCCGTGATATGATTTAGGTAAATTCAAATAACTTTGCAACGGTATATCAATAACTGAACCTTTCGGTGTATTTTTATTTACATTTGAACTATATTTCAAAGATAAAATGTGACTTTCATTCACAATATAAGGATCACCTTTTTTTGGTATGATTTTATACATTTGTTCTTTACCGCGAGCTAAAGATAAAACCTTTCTAGGCGTAGAATCATCGCCCATTATACTATCACCTATACATATATCTTGAACTTTTTTTATGCTACCGTCATACATAATTATAGGTGTATCTATTCCAAGACATTTTCCCTTACCACAAGGAACCTCTAATATCCCACCACCACTGCCATTTTGAACATGGTCCATATATACTTTAATAATTTCTTCTTGATAATCACGCAATTGTTTGGTAAATTCCAATTGAACGTCCTCACCTGGACTAGTTTCGGTTTTTGTCGGCGCACCAAAGCGTTGTTCACCGTAAAAACGAGGAACATATAGTTTATTGGCATTTTCGCGATAAACAGGAAATGATTCAGCGGTCGCTTGACCATACCGTTGACCTGGCGTCACGGGCTTCAGTGTCAGTTCATTTTTAATTTCTTCTATTTGTTTGTCATTTAATTGCGACTTATGAACAGTGTACCCCTTTTTACCCAAATAGCCAGATGATTCGGACATAACTTATAACTATGTTTATATAATTATAAGTCAAATTTTTAATATGTTTTCAATTTTTTTATATTTTTCATAGTCTTCCCGCCTTTGCGAAACTTCTTTGCCAATAATCCCAAAGGATCCCACGGCTCTAATTTAATTGCCTTGGATTTCAATGTACCGCGAATCTTCTTTGATAAAAAACGTTTATCTATAACCACTTCAAGCACATAATCTTCGAACCAATTCATCGTCATTTCCATATCTCCATCCATTTCATTGTATTCGCCCCATGAATTTTCCACTAACCAACGATTGATTTTTCCATTTAATTTATTATATCCTTTAATGATCATTGCGTGATTTAAACTATTGATATAATATTGAATCTTTTCCCCCTTTGTCATTTGAATAGAATCGCCAAAGATTAGTTCATATTTCATCATTTCTTTGTCTAATATCCCAGTAATTTTATCACTATATTTACTTACATCACACCCGAACCAAAATGGTTGTTTATGATCAATTGAGCGTTTACACATTTCCGTCATAACATCCATGGGTACATTGACATAGTTTGTGTTTTGCCCGTCGACTACGTTGCCCAAATATTTAATATCATATTTCTGGTAAAATGGTCGAGTTTTATCAGGAACATGGACCAAACATACCATATCATCAATCTTATATGGTACGTGCTTTCGATAAAAATCCAATGGTGTAATATCCTTTATTACTTTGTATTTTTTCTTATCTTTGTTACCGCTGTAATATTCCCATGTAAATTTTTGTGGTGGTTCGCCAAGAAATATCACCAATATTTTGTAGACTTCTTCCATGTATTTTTCGATCTTCTTTGTACCCTTTCCACTTCTAATCTCAAAGGCAAAAGTTTTCAATCTTTCGTTTAACACATTACTCAGCTCATTGCTACGGGAACTTGCGTATGTTTCATTCATCGAAGATTTCGGTATAACACCGTATTTTAGTACTAAGTTCACCAACATATTCCACTGACCACCGTCGTCGACTGGGGGGGTCATAAGAAACTCGAAGATGCGACTATCATTTGGCTCATCCTTTGTTTCCATGATATTATGTAAAAAATAATTGGCCTTTTCCAATTTATCGTAAAAAAACAAATAATTTTGACTAAATTCGAAATCTTCGTCCAATTTATATTTCTTTATCATTTGAAATCTCATCAAATTCAGAAGCGCGAAAATCCAACAACGTCCACTGTCTTTTTGATCCGTATTTTTCACTTTAATATCGATCTTCTTTGAGAAAACATGATTTCTATTCTGAACTTTATCGCGATTCATCACCAAAGATTTCAATCTATTATTTGAAACCGCATTCTTCAACAATTCATTTTGTTCATCTTTGTTGAAAGTATGTGAAAAATTTTGGATATCTTGACTTGTTATATTCATATATAATAGAAAAATATTTAAAATTCGAATTTGTCGGCTTCCATAATCTCAATACCCAATTTCTTTGCTTCTTCCACTTTACTGGAACTATTATCCAAACTCTTTACTAAAACCAAATGAGTATTTTTGCTTACATTTGAACCCAACTTCACACCAATTAATTTGAGTTTTTCTTCCAAATCTTTGTCTCTGAACCCCGTCATTACAATCGTTTTCCCATTCAATACATGTTCCCTTATTTCGACTTTCTCATGTTTCGATTGTAACTTATGTGTCAGTTTACACTCGTCCAAAAATGCCAAAAAATTGGGTATATTATCCACAAATAGCTGCGCCGTTTTTTGTTCTATACCTTTCACTTTGGATAAAGTGCCGACATCTTGTACACTTTTATTTGTAAATACATCAGGATGTGCATCATGAATCATTCTTATTTTCTTCTCGCTAAATCCTCGTCCCATTGTATTCGAAACTGCTGCCAAAGTAACGAGCGATACGGATTGTAATTTATCCTGAATACCGTTGTGAATTTTTTCCGCCATTTTTTCTTTGAACCCTTCAATCCCCAATAATTGTTCCTTTGTCATATGAGCAATCTTACATATACTATTATATCCAGAAGCAATCATTTTTTTGACATTTCCTGCCCCCATCCCATCTACTTTGATCCCTTGAAAAAACAACGTGATTATCTTCTCTAATACACTAGAATCCGAAGTTTTATCCTCCAACATAATGTCCACACCTGTATCATTATAAACATACTCTACCTCGGGCATCTTTGCCTGCTGAGCAGGGGTTGTCACAGATTTAATATAAGGAATCACATCTCCTGAACGAACCAACATGATAACCGCACCCACGCCGATTCTATTTTTTTCAATGAACGCAGCATTGAACCCAGTGGCATATGTTATAGTGACGCCGCCCAATACAACTGGGACTATTTGTACACGTGGTTTCAAATAACCATCTTTGGATGCGCTCCATAATACATCTACAACGTGGGCTTCGGCAACTTGATCCGATAAAACCATCTTGAAAGCAAATGCGTGTTTGGGGTTTCCAGTTGTGCGAGAATATACTGCGTCATCGCAAACAATAATACCATCGATTTCGTAACTGTATTCGGTCCGCCATTGAACTAATATATCGGATAAAATTGGATTTGTCAATTCATCTGAAGATAAAATGCGATTTTGTACACAATGTACATTCATCTGATCCATAAGAGTCATTTGAAGAGACGGTTTCAGTTGTTCGGTAGTATAATCGGGATGTTTAATGATTTCGTATGCCACAAAGTCCAAATCTCCATATTTTTTGGCATCTTTGGTTTTTTTATTAACAATACCAGCAACCAAGTTACGCGGATTTGCGAAAGTGGATTTGTATTTCGTGTCAAAAACTGATCTCTTTATAATGAATTCGCCACGCATTACCAAGCCAATAGTTGATGGCAATTGTAAATATGGTATCATATGACTAATGTCTTGCCCTACCTTTCCATCGCCGCGTGTATACAATTTAGGTTCTTCACCCTCAGTGGTGTATAATCCACTTACTCCGTCTAATTTACACGATATGACATAAGGTCCAGTATATTTCGCTTTCCATGATTCCAATATCCCACTGTCTGGTTTAATTTTATCCATAGACCACATTTCATATGGCAAGGTCGCTTTATTTTTCACGATTGTAGCGCCTACTTCTTTCAATGCACTACTATTAGGATATTTTTTCTCCACGAATTCGCGCATAATATCATAAGCATTGTCCTCCATGAGGGGTTTTCCGTCACCGTGAAATGCTTTATCTGATGCTTTGATCATAGCACCCAATTCCTTTTCCGTTAGAGATTCTAATACATGGATTCCACTTGAAACAAATGTCTGGATATTGGTTTTTGCCGAAGATTTTTTGATGTATTCTTCATATTTTCATTAGATGGATTATGTTTAATTGTTTTAGAATTATCAATAGAAAAAGGTGATTTAGATTTAGACTTTACCGATATATTGGGTTTTTCTTTTTTATGTCTTTGTTTTCTACTACATTTTCCATTTATACAATTATTATTTATACATTCTTTGTCTTCTTTACAATCTTCGCCGATTTTAACCTTTGGCATATATACTAAATATAGATAATAATCTATTATATTCATTATTTACCTTCAATCGCGCCTTCACATCGTGTGTGTGGTTCTTTGTATTTCATATGTAAAAAGTCGAATATGGCTCGTTCATCTATAAATGTTTGATCAACTTTAGCGCCTTTCTTTCGACCCTCCATCTTTGAGAATCCGTGCTCATTTAGAGTATATCCCATACGTAATGCGCGTTCTCGCATTCCAGTATTAAATTCCTTGCTTCCAGTGAAATAAAGTAACGCAAATGGATATGTAGCAACAGGTGAAAATAAGAAGTCTACGCGACGAGGCAATTTATATCGCGGCAATTTAGCAATTACTAAACATTTGGTCGGACCCCGAGACAATACTTCCAGAATCGCCTTTTTTTCAATAAGCGTATCGATAAAATCAACGTACTCATCGGGTTGGCCTGTCAAAATCGCATCTATATCGCCCGAATCGGGTTTGCCTCGACGATAACTTCCGACTATTTCCATATTTGCGCCATAATATTTTTGAAACAAGACATTGTAGGCATCTATTTCCTTGCGCGGAATCCGTTTTAAAATATCCTCATAATAATTCAAACCAATATTCTGTTTATCATTCAGCAAATCTTTGTGCTTTCGCAATTCTTGAATCGTATAGATTCCATGACCGACCAATTCTTCCGCCTTTTTCTCACCGACGCCATATATGTCCATAAATACCCCCATGGCACGATACTGTTGTAAACGCTCACTTTCTTCATCTAATAACGGGAGTGTTCCCGTTTTAGTGAAAATTTCCAATTTTTCTTGAATTGCTTTACCGATCCCAGGCTCACCATGAAGATCCTCTGGTCCGTGAATAATACCTTTATAATTCGCAATTGTTTCTCGAGCATTCGAATATGCTTTAGCACGCATGAACTCTTTGCGATTTTTCATGATATATGTGAGTTCATCCATAAGTGTAATGTAAGACTGTTGCATTATCAAACGTGAATAGTTATAAAATCAATGATAGTATGAATTTTATTTCAATTTTTTAGATAAAGAATATATTATCTAATATTACAATATAATGGAAAAATACATGACAGTGAAAACATCTGTTTTAGAAATAATAGTATTTATTTTATTCGTATTATATTTATTATTTCCAGTTGAAACCCCTGAATCATTGTTATCATATGCCAACTCTCCTGTTGGAATGGTATTAGTTGTTTTGCTGACACTTTATTTGATCCTCTATAGTCATCCTATTTTAGCGATTGTTGCGCTGATTTCCGCTTTTGAATTTTTCAGACGTAACTCGGCTGCTAAACGTAGTTCACCTAAACATGTATCATTCAATTTATCTCAAGCAGATAAGGATAATGAAATGAAAAATATGAATCCTCCTGCTGAGAAGTCATTGGAAGAGGATGTGATTGGAAGTATGGCACCAATTAAGAATGGACACGTTAATACTTCATTCAAACCTGTGATTGATAATACGCATCACGCAATGTCTTTGTAAAATTATAAACTAATTATATTATAATTTTATTATCACTAAGCATTCGTATTAGGGTCAGTGCCTACACTATTGCTAGTCTTTCCAAAAACCCAACCAATTAAATCTAATATCCATGTTGCTTCATGCCATGCTTTTTTTACCTCATCCGCATTTGTACCTTGTTTATCAGTTGGAATCCCAAAAAATTCAATACTTTGTTTTTGAATTTTAGCGATTATAGAGAAAACCATCAGAAAAACCATAATTCCAATACTATACATCAACATAGCAACGAAATCCTCATTTGTTACTCCAGCTATCTTAGGTAAAATTGAAGCAATCACAATTAAGATTATAAATCCAATGCCTTCGAAAAAATTCACTTTTTCAATAATCTTTTTCTCATCTATATCTCCATAACTCAAAATTGCTAATCCAGCTAGAATAATTCTATATATAGAATTCATACTATACCATAATGCTAAGACTATCACAAAAAATATAGAAATGCTGGTCATAGCCAATACATCCGCCACGCGTCTATTATATTGATCATTTACTTCTGTAGGTACAATGGGTGCGTCAATTGGTAAATTATCACACTCCATGTAACTGTCCCCTGAAACATCATATATTAAATTGCCACAATTGTCATATCTAAAATCTCCATTTTCATCGGGTACAGCTACTGCTTCGAAACCTTCATACAAGGATGACGGTTTTGAGGAAAAAATCGGGTTTTTTACCAAATCTTTGAACTTCGAATGTACATTTACTGGATGTTTAAAAGTAATTAATATTCCGTCGTTCGTTTCAGTATAAACACAATCATCTTCGTCTTGAAGAACATTATTCAAATCAATTTCGACATGACTATTTTCAAATAATTTATCAATCTCGTTTGACGGCATCATTCTTTCAGTGTTTAATAAGATTCGCAAATATATTTTCTTACCATAGTTACATGTACATTCATGCTCAATAATCATTTCACCGTCTGCTTCGTCTTGATTTGAGAATACATAAAGGTTTTTACACACATATTTTTTCAAATCATTATTATCGCCTAGAACAATATTAGGTTCATTAGGTTGACCTTCATAAACAAAATGAAGTCCCTGATCGACACCAGATTTTACCGCTAAAATATTATAAAAGTTATATTTCAGTTCTTTGTCATACATATGTCTATACTAATAAGGTATATAATTAAATTGACTATTGTCATAAATTGTTGCTCTAAACTTTCTATTGTATCCATCTACCATAACTTCATCGCCATTATTCAGTTCATTCACGCCATATTCGTATGTACCTTTACGACCATTGACGACAATTTGAAGTTTCGTGTTCAAATTGCCACTATTCGAAATAGTATAATACGTCCACTTATCGCCGCGATTGGTATATCGACGTCCCATCAAAGGTAATATCATGTTTTCGCCATCGTTGTTTGTTAAAATCCCGACTTGCGAATATGATTGAGGCGGACCCTGTGTTGGTATATTTACTGGTACTAAACTTTGAGCATATGTATTTCTCAGTGGGGGCGCATAAGGATCGTTAAAAACGTCATTCGATGGTTGGTTTATTTGTGGCTGAAGTTGAACTTGTGGTTGAACCATGATTTTATCGACGCTCGTTGTGTGTTTATTTTGCGCTCGTGTGTGTTGATAATATAAAAATCCCACAATCAGCAGTAGCATTAATAAAAACATGAGAGTAACATTCTCGATACATATTACACCTGGTGCACATTTTTTTGGCATTTATATATATTACATATATAAATATTGTAATCTATTTATTAAGCTCTAAAAATACCACCAATTAATCCTGCTCCATATTCATTATATGCATCTCTTATACCTTCTCTATTTGATAAATCTGGTGTATTGGGAAACTTTACCATATCACAATTAAAACATTTGTCTTTTACATTTTCTTTGAAATGTATGATATAGAACCCGAATATTTCATAAAACGCGCAATCAAATTCATCTAATAAATCCATTAATGGTTTCCATACATTTCTCCAAAAGTACCATGGTTTTATGTCATCATCTTCGTCGATTTCGGAAATCCAACTCATAAAGAATAAATCTAGAAATCCCCAAGGTATGAAATAGCAGATCCAGTAGATAAACCATGAAATGATGTCGAGTAAATACCAAAGTGCGCAACTATTGAATTTTGATAAATATATAAATCCGCATTTTATCGCATTAAAAAACCACCCTATTACAAAAAATACATATTTTCCTAACAAAATTGCCACACCTAGTATTGTAATCATGATAGTACGCCACATTAGTGTTCGAAGTGTATCCTTCAGTTGACCAAGCGTAAAAATGCTGGATTTCTGAGCTGTATCCATCCCTGCATGTAGATTCTTCGTTAGTTCATCTGCGACAAAATTTGTGGTGTTTTGTGCAGTTTCAGTAGCAGCAATTGCTCCTCTTTGTCCAGTTGCGGCAGTAGCAATTGTTGCTCTTTGTGCTGCTTCTTGAGCGGCATTTGCTGTAGCCAGTGAAGTTTCAGCACCAAATGTGACAGCATCTGTAACCATCTCTGCACTTTGCAATCCAATTTGTGTTGCATCCGCCGCAACTATTACTGCTTGATTTGCCATAGTAACAGGCAATGGCGTAACACCTTCTTGAACCGTTTCTTCGAAGACTCGCCCTACAAATATACTAATAATTACTAAACCAAATAAACTGATTAATACTTTTTTCCAAAATGTTGACATATCTAATATATAATAACATAATTATTATATATTCCTGCTTCTATTTACGTTTGGGGATACGATAAACATTGCTCTTGGAATTCGATTTGAAAGATCCGATTTTGACCCCCATTATTTTAATAACGGTAACTTCCTTAAATTCCATTATATTAATATAAAATCACATTATTTTTTTTCGTTGGAACCCTTAATATTCTTTAAATCGTTCATAAAACTTTCTGCCTGTTTCAACATAGGTTCCAATGATTTCATATTCGCCTGTAAAGCCTCTTGGGTCTTAATTAATTTCTGAGCATCGGCTTCTAAACCCTCAATATTTCTAGGTTTTTTATCAGATGAAAATCCAACCAATTCCTTCACTGGGTCTTTAACTTCTGGTTCTTTGGTAACGGGTGTCGTTTTTTCTTCTTCTGGTTTCTTACTTTCCTCATCTTCTGGCTTCTCTTG
>Ga0209632_10002337_pt1 | contig 18251 bp, 17 predicted proteins | sample COG_10_FD_184754 | JGI IMG/M metagenome (GOLD analysis project Ga0209632, IMG submission 184754) | Pelagic Microbial community sample from North Sea - COGITO 998_met_10 (SPAdes) (version 2) | ecosystem: Environmental > Aquatic > Marine > Neritic zone/Coastal water | place: Helgoland, sampling... | reverse complement strand
GTTTAAATTAGATATGACCAAAGAAGGAAAACTGGATGTAACCTTTGTGAGAATGAATGTTTCAAAACAACAATTAGATATACCTGATTACCCTAACAATTTAATTTATCCATATCTTAGACAAAAGGGGTTTGATAATCCTAAAAAAGTTTATGCAACATTTGCAGGTTTTAAAACAAAACATGGAAATAGTGATGGTGGCGAAGGTTATGTGCCCATGATGGTAATTTATACACCTGCAGTTAAAACTTATGGACAACCAGACATGGATTTAGTTATTCTTCATGAACTGCTTCACGCACAGGGCGCTGCTTATGGGTGTGGTAAAAGAACTTATAAAGATACACACGTAAAAGGCTCTGATATTCTTGGAGTAAATACCGTCACATCATCACTCGATAGTCGAAATGATACTTATTATAGACATGATATTAAAGGATGTCCTGATTTAGCTAAGAGCGTTTTTGTTACACCAACTGCAGAAGATCCATGGGATCCTTACGATGTTTTTTGTAGAAAAAAGAGAGGTAATTTAACTCACCCAGATCTTTACAAAGGATCTCCTAGATGCAAAGGTGGGGCAAAATAAATGAAAAAACTTTTAGGGATCATAGCTCTAGGTTTGTTGTTTAGTGGGAATGCTTATGCAGGTGTTAATGAACCTGGATCTGGTCCTATTGCTTCTATTAATGATGTGAAAAGTGAATATTATGAAAATCTTGCACAAGTAAGAAAAAAAAACAAACATTTAATTACATATATTTCTATTAATAATAATGTTTATACAAGTTGGTCACTCTACGTTAAAAAAATTGATGAAAAATCTCATGAGAAAGCTTACAAAAAATGTGTGAAGAATGCAGCTAAATACACTCAAGAAGATTGTTTTATATTTGCTATTGACGATAAAATCGTTTGGAACCTCGACGGACCAGCAAAACCTAAAGAACCGGAATCAGCTGAATCAAAAGCAAAACGAGAAAAGCAAGCACAATTAGATAAAAAACTAGGAAGATTTTTTGAAGATCAGCCAGATGTAACAGATAAGCCACAGGTTCATTTTATATATCTATTAAACAAAGAAAGTAAAGATAACGAATGGGATGTAAGTGGAAAAATGGAGAAAGACTTATTAGAAGCAAATAAAAAAATGCTTGAAATGACTAAAGGCAAACAGAAATTTAGATACGATATGAGAGAAGATGGAAAAATGGATATTTCATTTGTCAGATTTGACATACAATTTAAAGGTGATTATGGAATGAACTATCCTGATGCTTATTTAACTAAGCTAGGATTTAACGATCCTAATAAATTATATTTTGCTTGGGTGGATGTGAGTCATCGAGATGGAGGGCAAGGAAGTGTGCATCATGGTTATATTTTTTTAAAAAGTAAATATAATATTGGATCTAAAAAAAGAATTTTAATAACTTTACATGAATTGATGCATGTAAATGGTTTTGCTTGGGCGTGCACTAAAGGAAATAGAAATGGACATAAATCAGGAACCATAATTGGTGGACCAGAAGGTGGTGACAAATATATACTTGGATCATTATACGAACATGGGGATGATACTTGTCCTGACTTTAAAGACTCTGTTTTTCTAGAACCAACATCAAGTACTTCCTTTAATCCAGTATATCTTCAATGTGCAAGAGCTGCAGAAGTAGGAAGAGGAATTGCTCCAGACAGTAATTATGATTGGAAAAGCAGATATTCTCATAAAAAATTAAAAAAAATTAAAAAAAATAGAACCTGGTGTACCTATAATAGGTACAAAGATTTTAATTAAATGGAAACCATAAAAGGATTTGAAATTTCTGCTCATGAGCAATCTAAAAGAATAATAAATATTAAAATTGAAGATGAAATTTTAGATTTTATTGTTTCAAAAGTTAAATGAAAAAACTTTTAGGGATCGTGGTTCTTGGTTTGTTAAAAAGGTAGTCAGTTTCCCCTTGTCACCTTTTTTTTAGTACAATGCTGAATTATTTTTAAAAAGTAATAAAAATTCCCATAACACCTACAAGTAGTGTTGCTAAGCCAAATAGTTTCCAGCCTTCTTTTTTTTTATTATTTTCATTAATTCTTACTCCATTGAGTAATTTATTAATATTAACTTTTTCAGACTTTGTAATATTGATTTTCTGTGAATAGTTTAGTTTATATCTATCTGATCTAAAAATTTTTTTATTATTTAAATAGTCATTTTGCATAAATTAATTAAATCACCGAATCATAATTTATGCAACAACATGTATTTAAAATGATGAATAATTGAGTGTTTACCAACTTTATTGGCGTAAGTTTCAAATTAAATTTAGTATCTCTATGAAAGTCGAGCTGCCTTACTTTTTAATGGCTTAAATTCGATATTTGCAGGATATTTTTTTTTTTCTACCTCAATATATAGATTTTTAATTTTTAATTCTTCATTTGTTAAATTTGTAGTGATATAGCCAAAAGATAAATTTTTATTATAATTAAAGGAATAATTGCCAGAAGTTGTTCTTCCTATAATTTTATCATCAATATAAATAGGTTCGTCATGAAGTAATAAAGGCTCACCTGGTTTACTATCTTTAAGGGTAAACATTGCAAATCTACTTGTAATTTTTTCTTTTTTAATTTTTTCAAGAGCTTGTTTGCCAATAAAATCTGCACCTTTTTTGTAGCTAATTGTAAATTTCAATCCTGCTTGATACTGGTTTTCCTCTGGAGAAATATCATGTCCCCAATGTAAAAAACCACTTTCCATTCTCATAATATCCATTGCGTGCATGCCACAATTAGAAAGATTAAATTCTTTACCTTTGTTTATAATTAATTCATATATTTTTTTTGCATCTTCAAATTTTACATATAGTTCATAACCTAATTCACCTACATAAGATAATCTTTGAGCCCAAATTTTTACTCCCTCAATTGAAATAAATTTAGCAGTTCCAAATTTAAAATTATCATTCTCAAAATCATCATTACTAATGGTTTTAATTAAATCTCTACTTTTTGGTCCAAATAATCCAAACACACAGAGATCATCAGTTACATCTTTTAACTCGATTTCTTTAGAAAGATGTTTTCTTATGTGAAATTTATCTCTTTCTCTTGTTGCAGCAGGGCTTATTATTCTAAAATGATTTTTTTCAAGACAAACAACTGTTACGTCAGCCTCTATTCCACCATCACTATTTAACATGTGTGTATATGTACATTTTCCAAATTCATCTTTTATATTTGACGTACAAATTTTCTGTAATTCTTGATGTGCTTTATCTGAAAATATTTCAAACTTAGAAAAAGGTGTTAAGTCAAATAGGCCAACATTTTTAATTGTATTATTAGTTTCGTATTCGGCCGAAGGGTACCAATTTTGATAATTATAACTGTATTCATACTCAGCTTTTTCTCCATCTAATGCAAACCACATAGGTCTTTCGTATCCACCTGAAACACCAAAACATGCTCCAAAGCTTTTTAAATTTTCATGATGGGGTAGTGTCTTAATATTCCTAGAAGTTTTATGTTGTTTAAATGGCCAGTGCATACCATATAGATCACCTAAAGATTCTGTTATTCTACTTTTTATAAAGTCTAATTTGGAATGAAAATTTTGAAATCTTTTTATGTCGTAATTAAAAATATCCTCATTTATATGACCTGTCATCATCCACTCTGCCGTGGCTTTACCTACACCTCCTCCACTTCCAATTCCAATACTGTTTAAACCGCAACAAACAAAAAAGTTTTTAATTTCTGGTACTTCTCCTAATAAAGTGTTGGTATCTGGAGTGAAAGACTCGGGGCCCGAAAAAAATTTTCTAATACCTGCGGTTTCTAAAACTGGAAATCTTTTGATGGCAGCTGTTAAGTATGGTTCAAAATGTTCAAAATTTTCCTGAAATTCTCCAAAAGAAAAATCATCTGGTACTACATTTGTTTTATCCCATGCAGGTATTGATTTACCTTCAAAAATCCCAACTAATATTTTACCAGCATCTTCTTTAATATAGGTACGGTTATCGTAATCCCTTATGACTGGTAAAGTTTTAGAAAGATTTTTTATTGGTTCAGTAATAATATAAAAGTGTTCTGCAGGATAAAGTGGAATACTAACACCAGCTTTTTCTCCAATTTGTCTTGACCACATTCCTGAAGCAAGAACTATATATTCACATTCAATTTCCTGCCCATTAACTTTTACACCAGAAATTTTTCCATCCTTAGTGATAATTTCTTCCACTGGAGATTTTTCAAAAATTTGTGCTCCTTCCATTCTTGCCGCTTTAGCTAACATATGTGTAACGCCCGAAGGATCAGCCGCACCATCTCCAGGCATTAAAATCCCCCCTATTACATCATCTGTATTTATAATTGGATATTCTTTTTTAATTTGATTTTTATCTAGAATTCTAACATCAACATCATAAAGTTGAGCTGTCGTTGCTTGTCTTTGTAGTTCCTGCCATCTTCCTTTGTTTTGAGCAATTGAAAGTGACCCGTTTAATCTTAATCCTGGTGAATGATCAACTTTCTTTTCAAGTTCTTTATAAAGGTCTAATGAATATTTTCTGATTTTAGTTATTGCTGCTGATGGACCTAATTGACTAACAAGTCCTGCTGCATGCCAAGTTGTTCCTGATGTTAGCTGATCTCTTTCTAAAAGAATTGTGTCCTTCCAACCAAATTTAGCTAAATGATAAGCTACAGAACAGCCAATAACACCACCACCTATAACAACTACTTTACAACTAGTTGGTAATTTTTTCATTTGTAAAGATTATGAGTTTGAGGTTGTGCTGTCTATATCTGTTTTTAAATTCATGAATTTTAATTCAAGTTTAAATTTTCCTAACATTTTGGAATATTTTTGGTGAAGATTTTTTTTATTCCTTTTATCATATTCAGATAATAATAAATGACATAGATCATAAGAGTCATACATATCATGAAGGATTAAAGATGTTTTTAACAAATCTTGGTCTGAAAAATTTTCAAGCTTAGTAAAATCTCTTATGAAAATTGCATCCGCCCATAATAATTGGCTCATCGGATAAGCTGGGTTATCTTTCATGCTAAATGGTTTAAATGGTCTGCCTCCAATATCTATAAGTTTATGTAGAATAAAATTTTTTTCTTTAAGAAAGTTGCTTACATCCGAAAACAAAGGTTGGTTTTTATACATCTCAACAAATTCTACTTCGGATTCTATTACAAGAGTATTTTTAATATTATTTGAAAATGATTTTAAAATATCTAATTCAGAACCTTGTGTATCAATTTTCAATAAATCAGTGCTTTTTACCTCTATAATATCGTCTAATCTTTTGGTTTGGACTAGTTTTTTATTTAAAACATTAAAATTTCCTTTTTCGCTTGCACTTATTCCAGTGAACAAATTTATGACACTTTCATTGGGCTCATACAATGAACTGCATCCAGGGTATCTTGTTATATAAAAATTTTTTTTACTTCCATCACCTAAACAGTAGTTTAGATATTCTGGATTTTTTTTATTTTGTAACTGTAATTTAAGATATTGATCCTCATCTGCCTCAAATCCAATTACATTAACTAAATCTTTTTCTAATAATTTTTTGTATCTAGTTTGATCTGTAGTAAGCATTGCACCTACATCAACTAATTTAATTTTCGGGAATTCTAATTCAATTAAACTTTTTAATGAATCCATCTAAAAAGAAAAATAAAATTTTTATTCATAAAATTTAATTTACAATTTTTTTTGGGTCAACGTAATCATGACCAAAAACATCTGCAACTGCTTTATAAGTCACCATTCCATTACAAACGTTCAATCCTGCTAAAAAGTTTTTGTCTTCACCTAGTGCTTTTTTATAACCTTTGTTAGCAAGTTTTACTAAAAAAGGTAATGTTGCACTATTTAACGCAATTGTTGAGGTTCTTGGGACTCCTCCTGGCATATTTGCTACACAGTAATGAATAACATCATCAACTATATAAGTTGGATCTCCATGTGTTGTGGGCTTGCTAGTTTCAACACAGCCACCTTGGTCAATTGCAACATCAACAATTACCGATCCTCGCTTCATTAGTTTTATCATATCTTTAGTAATTAGTTTTGGAGCTTCTGCTCCTGGAATTAAAACGCCTCCTACAAGAAGGTCTGCTTCTGCTACTAATTTATTTAAATCTATTTTATCACTTTGTTCTGGAACAATTTTATCACCGAACATTTCAACTAATTGTTTCAACCGTGCTTCTGATTTATCAACTACATGAACTTTTGCTCTCATACCAGTAGCAATTATTGCAGCATTTTCTCCAACAACTCCTCCTCCTAAAATAACAACTGTTCCACCTTCAACACCGGGGGCTCCTCCTAATAAAAGTCCTCTTCCTTTTTGGTTTTTTTCTAAACAGTGCGCTCCCGCTTGAACAGACATACGTCCAGCTACAGCACTCATGGGTGCTAGCAGTGGTAATCTACCATTGTCATCTGTTACAGTTTCGTAAGCAATGCAAACTCCTTTTGATTTAATTAAACCCTCAGTTAATTCTTTGGCAGCAGCTAAGTGTAAGTATGTATAAACAATCTGATTTTCTTTAATCATTTTAACTTCGCCTGATTGAGGTTCTTTTACCTTAACTATTATTTCTGCATCATTAAAAATATCTTCAGCTTTATCAATTATTTTAGCACCAACACTTTTGTATTGATCGTTTTCAAAACCAGCTTCAAAACCACCGTTGTTTTCAACTAAAACTTCATGTCCTTCTGATATTAAAGTTTTAACACTATCTGGCGTTAGTCCAATTCTATGTTCTTGTGGTTTAATTTCTTTAGGAACTCCAATTTTCATAATCTATTTATTTTGATTAACTAGTTTTTAACTAGTTTTTTTGATTCTTTTGATAGTTAGTAATACCTGTTCTTAACTTATCAATAATCTCATCAATATGTTTTTCTTCACAAATAAATTGAGGAGCTATAATTAAACAGTCTCCAGTAGCTTTAAAGTTAACACCAGCTTCATAGCAGGCTTTAAAACACTCATATCCGGCTTTACCTGGTTTAGTGTTTAATTTCATATCTATTCCACCCATCATTCCATATCCTCTTATATTATCTACAGACTCTAAATCTTGAAGAGAAAATAAACCCTTTTGGAAATAAGGGGCTAAATTTTTTGCTCTATTAAAAATATCATCTTTTTCAAAAATATCTTGAACTGCTAATGCAGCAGCAACTGCAACTGGAATTCCAGAATAAGTATAGCCGTGAAATAACTCCACAGCACCTTTTGGAGATGCATCCATTACAGCATCATAAATAAAATCATTACAAGCAACAACTCCCATGGGTACAACTCCATTAGTTGTAGCCTTTGCCATTGTCATAATATCTGGTGTTACTCCAAATTCTTGCGCTCCAAATTTAGAGCCTGTTCTACCCCAACCTGTTATAACTTCATCAAAAATTAAAAGTATTCCATGCTTATCACAAATTTCTCTAAGTTTTTGTAAATATCCTTTTGGTGGAACTAGAGTTCCTGTAGATCCAGCAATTGGCTCAACTATACAAGCAGCAATATTTTCACCACCAAAGTTTGCACAAATTGTTTCTAAATCATTTGCTAAATAATCTCCTGTTTCTGGTTGACCACTAACAAACTTATGCTCTGGTAAATGTGTGTGACTAATATGTTGAACGCCTGGCATTAAAACACTTGCAAACGTTTTTATGTTATTAACCATACCACCAACAGATATACATCCAATGTTCATTCCATGATAACCACGTTCTCTTCCAACAAATCTAAATCTTTCTGCGTGCCCTTTTGCTCTGTGGTAAGCAATTGCAATTTTAAGAGCAGTTTCAACAGCTGTTGATCCACAAATCGTATAAAACATTTTATTTAAATCACCTGGTGTATGTTTTGCAATTTTTGTAGCAAGTTCAAACGATCCACCAAAACCTTGTTGGAAAGGCTGTGCATAATCAAGTGTTTCTAATTGTTTTGTAACAGCTTCTGTGATTTCTCTTCTTCCATGTCCAAGTGGATTACAAAATAAACCTGAGCTCGCATCTATTTGGGTTTTACCGTGGTGAGTTGTTAAATAAACTCCTTTTGCAGCAGTAATTAATCTAGGGTTAGCTTTAAAATCTTTATTAGATGTAAATGGCATCCAATGTTCATTTAGTGAATTAGGTACTGAAGTTCTATTTTCTGAGCTCATTTTTCTCTCTATATATAAATAAATTTTAAGAAAACTATTAGACTAAATTAATTGGTTTTCTACAATTATTTTAACACATAAACACTTACTGGTCTTACAACCTCAGAGTGTAACTGTTGCTTTTTGTTTTACATCTCCTCTAAATTGAATTTAAATATCAATAATTTAATTAAATTAACAAGAGGAAATATAATGAAAAAAATAATTAGTTTTATTCTAGGGACAATTGTTGCTTTTAACTTATCTGTATCAGTTGCTAATGCTGCTGCTAAAGAAGTTAGAGTTGCTTTTTTCTTAGAATGGCCAACTCCAAACCAAGAAGATAAAGTTAAAAAAATGTTTGATAAAGCATTAGGTGTTCCAGTTAAATGGACTAACTTTTCAAATGGTGGAGCAATGACTGACGCTATGTTAGCAGGAGATATTGATATCTCTTACTCGCAAGGTTTAGTGCCATTTATTAATGCTGTTAAATCTAAAGCACCTTTGAAACTTGTTGACGTTGCTATGGAATACGGAATGGGTGGAACAACTTGTGTTACATCTAAAGCTTCTGGTATTACATCAGCTAACGGTTCTGAGTTAGAAGGCAAAAAAGTTGCAGTTCCTCTAGGAACTATGGCTGAGTATGTTTTTGATGAAAGTATGAAAGTTGTTGGTGCTGATAAAAGCAAAATGACAGTTATTCAAATGGATCCTGAAGAAGGTGCAGCTGCACTAGTTTCTGGTGACGTTGCAATGGCTTGTTTATTTGGTGGTAACTCTATTAAAGCAGCCTTAACTGTTGGTACAAGATTATTGACAGTTCAAGCAGCTCGTGATGCAGGTATCAAAGGTATCGATATTACATCTGTTACTGATAAATTTATGAAAGAGAATCCAGGAATGTTAAGAACTTTCATAGAAGTAACTCATGAAGCTAATGCTAGATATGCAGCAGGTAAAAGTGACCTGAATGTAATCGCTAAAGATGCTGAAATGAAACTTGGAGATATGAAAGAAACTTTAGGTGGATTTGTATTTTTGAATGCTGCAGATACTAAAAAATCTATGGAATCAGGTGGTAATCTTGATGGTTTCTTAAAAGGAATGGGAACTCCTAACGGAGCAGTAGATACAAGCTTTTTACCTCTATAATAATTTAGAGAGTAAAATAAAATTAATTAGGCGCCAATTTAATAAATTGGCGCCTATTTTTTTAATAAAAATTTTAATATAAATTTATCTTTATGAGTGATTTAATTTCTCAAAACCTAAACATGATTTTTAAAACTCCAAAAGGAGAAACTGTTCATGCTTTAAAAGATCTAAATTTTACACTTAAAAAAGGTGAACTTTTAACAGTTCTTGGTCCTTCTGGATGTGGAAAAACAACTTTATTAAATATCACTGCTGGTTTTCTTAGACCAACTTCTGGTTCAATTATTCTTAATGGAAATGAAATTAATGGTCCGGGTGTTGAAAGAGGAATGGTTTTTCAACAAGGTGCTTTATTTGAATGGTTGACTGTAGCTGAAAATGTAAACTTTGGCTTAAGAATGAAAAAAGAAGATCCAATTAAAACAGCAAAAAAAGTTGATGAATGGCTAGATATAGTTGGCTTACAAGGTTTTGGGGATACACCAACTTACCAATTATCCGGAGGTATGCAGCAAAGAGTTGCTCTTGCAAGGTGTTTAATTAATGATCCAGATTTAATTTTAATGGATGAGCCCCTAGGAGCACTTGATGCACTGACAAGAGAGAAAATGCAGTCTTTAGTTTTAAAAATTTGGAAAGAAACAGGAAAAACTATTATTTTAATTACTCACTCCGTAGAAGAAGCATTATTACTTGGTGAAAGATTGTATGTAATGGCACCAAGACCAGGTCGTATACATAAAGAATACAACCTACCTTTTGCTTCAATGGGAATAGATGGTGATTTAAGAGAGATAAAAAAAACAAAAGATTTTGGAAGTAAAAGAGAAGAAATTCTAACCATGATTTGGGATATGGAAGAAGAAATAATGGGTAAAGATATTTAATATGATAACTGGAATAACAACATTTTTAATTATTTTTGCTGTTGTGGGAGCTATTCTTTATGGAAGAAAATTAGCAAAAAATGAAAAACTAGATGCTGTTTTTGGAAACCCTGAAAGAGCTAAAGGTGGAACTCACTGGATAATTGTTGGAACTAGTTTTTTATTGATAACATGGCTTTATTATTCATGGGATTTAGCAAAATCTTTTTATCCTCAGTCTGCTAATGAACTTTGTCAGGTTGCAAAAGTGAACGACTCGATGCTCTCATTAAAATATTTGTTTCCAATAAATGAAAGGGAATTTAAAAGCACATCAATCATTAAAGCGGAGAATAAAAATATTGAAAAATTAGCTAAAGAAATCAGCAATTCATCACTGATTAGAAATCAAGACAAAGATAGACTTTTAGGTTTTATTCAAAAAACCAAAGAATCAATTCCATTACTGACGAATGAAGACCTTCTTGAGAGTGAGACAAAAATTAAGATTGGTGAACTAACTAATAAAATAGTCTGGTTAACAGAAGATTTTCAAAAAATAAATTATCCACCGATAAAAAGTATTGAAGAAGAAAATAAAAGAATTGAAGCTTTAAAAATACAAGGAGGATGGGGATCATCAGGAACTGCAGTAGAAAATACAATAGAAATTCCAACTATTCCTGAAACTAAAAAAGGATTAAAGTTTGATGCCGCTGCAAAAGAATTAACTCTTATTAGTGATGATTTTTTCAAATTAAGAAATCATAACTCTCAATACAAAGCTTTGATGAAAGAGATCAAAGATGGAATTAAAAAATACAGATCAGATTTAGATGATACGCAGGAAGTAGCCTCAATATTGGCTAAAGATGTGCTTAAAATTGCGAGAAGAATTGAATATGCAAGTATATTTCCTCCTAAATCTCTTAATAACATGCAACAAGCAATTATAGAATTTGATGTTGTTCAAAAAAAAGAACAAGGAAGTTTAAGGTTAGTTGATATATTTTTATTTCCTACTGGAACAATAATTTCAAGTGGTCCTAATTGTTCAGAACAAGGTTCTGGTAGATGGCTACCCAAACCTTCAGATACCTTAAAAAAATTTATTCTTATATTAAAACCAAGTGTTGGATTTAAAAACATTCCACTAATTTGGTATGAAATGATGGATGTAAGCAGAATAGTTGGCTTTATTCTACCAGATTGGATTGCAGATATTATTCCTGGTAAATACCCAGTTCATAGTAATGATGGAACGGTAAAACCAAACTTTAAAAGTAAAGTTTTCAATGTTGTTACTGGCGAATTTAAATTATTCAAAATACCAGTACCTATGGGGCACATTTGGGATTCTTTTTTAAGAGTATTTTTAGGATTAACTCTTGGAATAATACTTGGAGTACCCCTGGGCTTATTTATGGGTTTAAATCGATTTGCAAAAGGATTTTTTGATCCTTTAATTGAACTATATAGACCTGTACCACCACTTGCATGGGCGCCATTAGTAATTACTGTATTTGGAATTGATAACGTTGGAAAAGTATTCTTACTTTTTATGGTCTCTTTTTCAATTATGATTATATCTGCAAGAGCTGGGGCTTCTGGAACTCAATTATCTAAAATTCATGCCTCTCATTCATTGGGAGCATCGAAATGGCAGATATTAAGATATGTAATTTTTCCTAACTCTCTACCAGAAATTTTAACAGGTGTAAGGGTTGCTGTTGGTATGTGTTGGGGGACACTAGTTGCAGCTGAATTTTTGGCTGGTACTACAGGAATAGGGTTTGTTGAAAATGTTGCTAAAAAATATTTTCAATATGAGGTTATTTGGATAACTATTTTTGTAATGGGAATGCTTGGTCTTTTATTTGATGTTGCCTTAAGAAAAATAATTGACAAAACCATTCCTTGGCATGGAAAGGGTTAAGTTGAAGCAAAATCTTTTGAAAAAAGAAATCATAAAGATATTTAAAATTCAAAAATTAAGTAACGAACATTCTATAATTTGTGCTAATGCATTAATTAACGCAGAATTAGTTGGCGCTCCTTCTCATGGTTTGTCTAGATTAAAAATGTACTGTGATAGAATCAAAAAAAAAATCATTGATCCAAAACCTAGAATTAAGATAAGAAAAATTTCACAGTCTATTTCTCATATTGATGCAAATAATAGTATTGGGTTCGTTGCAGCTGATATTGCAATCAAAACTGCAATCAATAATGCAAAAAAAACAGGAATAGGCTTAGTCGCTGTTAAAAATAGTGGCCACTATGGTTTGTCAGGTTATTATGCTGAACAAGCTGTTAAAAAAAATCTAATGGCAATGATTTTTACTAGTGCTCCTCCAGCTGTAGCACCACATGGTGCTTTAAAAAGTTTGTTTGGAACTAATCCTATTTGTTTTGGAACACCAACAGGTTCAAAAATTCCTTTTATTTTAGATACATCAATATCAATGATTAATAGAGGAAAAATAAGAGTTGCAGCTAGGGAAGGAAAAAAAATTCCTGAAGGTGTTGCTTTAGATAAATTTGGTAAACCCACAACAGATGCTAAAAAAGCGTTAGAAGGTGTTCAATTACCAATAGCAGGATTTAGAGGTTCAGGTTTAGCATGGATGGTTGATATTTTGAGTGGAGTTTTTACAGGTGGAAATCATGCAGGTAGAGTTAAAGATCCATTTACAGATTTTAGTGGCCCTCAAAATATCGGCCATTTATTTTTTGTTATGAAACCTAACTTATTTGTTGGTAGTAATTTTAATAATAGAATTAAAGATAATATTAAAACAATCAAAAAATTACCTAAAATAAAAGGTGTAAATGAAATTCTTTATCCAGGCCAAAATAAGTTCAATAGATATAAAAATAATCTTAAAAAAGAAATTAAAATTTCAAAAAATATTTTAGATGATTTAAGAATTTTGGTTAACGAATAGATCTAGCAAATTTAACAATATCCTTGATTAACAATCCTGGTTGCTCCATTGCTGCAAAATGACCTCCACTTGGCATTTCTGTCCACTGTTTTATATTAAAGATACGATCAATATAAGATCTTGGTGGCCACTCAGACATTTCAGCTGGAAATATTGCTGCTGCTGTAGGTATTTCAATTTTGTGAAAATCTTTTGAAAAAAAACGTCCACCTTCTTCTCTTCTACCATAATAGATCCATGATGCTGTGTTGAAAGTTTTCGTAGTTACATAAACCATAATATTCGTTAACAAATTGTCTTTTGAATAAACACTTTCAATATTATTACTTTTTAAATCAGACCAAAAATACATTTTTTCTATAATCCAGGCCGCAATTCCAACTGGACTATCCATCATTGCATAACTTAAAGTTTGTGGTTTTGTTGATTGTTGTGTTCTATAACCATCTTGCATAATTTGGTCTTTATCAAACTTATCTTGCCATTCTATTTCTTCTTTAGTTTGAGGACCATCTGGGTGGCGCATTGTTAAACAATTAATATGTATTCCTTTACAGGCTTTGGGGTAATCATGACCAATCCAATTAGCTATTGTTGCCCCCCAATCTCCACCTTGAGCTAAATAATCTTTGTAATTAAGATTTTCAATCATTAACTTATTAAAAATATCTGCCATTTTTCTTGGCCCTATCGGCCTAGAAGGTCTCCCAGAAAAACCAAAGCCTGGTAGTGATGGGACAATTACATCAAATGCATCTTCTTCTTTTCCACCAAACTTTTCAGGATGTGCAAGTTTTTCTATTATATGTAAAAATTCAACTATCGATCCAGGCCATCCATGCATAAGCAATAATGGTGTTGGGTTAGGACCACTTCCCTTTTCATGAATAAAGTGAATGTCAATATTATCTATATTTGTTTTAAAATTTGAAAATTTATTTATTTCTGCCTCATGTTTTCGCCAATCAAAACTTTTTACCCAATAATTTGAGATTTCTTTCATATAGTCAAAATTAGTTCCATATTCCCAACCACCATCATCTGGCATTTCGTGCCATGGGTAATTTTTTACCTTTGTATAGATTTTCTCAAGTTCTTTATCAGGGATATTTATTTTAAAGGGTTTAATCATTATTGATTTACAGTATATACTTATTATAATTTCAAGTTAAATATACCTTATGCTTTCAAATAAAGAAATTGTTTGCCCTAATAATTTATTAGATGTGGCTCATAAAAAAAAGGGTGTTAATGCTGCAATTGTTAATGCAGGCCTACCTTTGCCAATGCTTTCTGTTCAGGATGCTGTTAGTGAAAATTTAATAACACCAATATTTATTGGTAATAAACATGAAATTTTGAAATGTGCTGAACAATTAAATTGGGACATATCATCTTATAAAATAATTGATGAACCTACAGAAAATAATACAGCAGCAATAGCAGCAAAACTTGCAAGTGAAAATAAAGTAAAAATTATTGTTAAAGGTCATATTCACACAGATATCTTAATGAAAGAAGTGTTAAAAAGGGAGTATAATTTACTTGGAAAAACTAGACTAAGTCACATATGGCACATGACTACTACTAAGGATGATAACCCTCTTATAATCACCGATGGTGCTTTAAATGTTTTACCTAATATAAAAACAAAAATGCATATCTTAAGAAATGTAATTGATTTTTCAAATCGTATAGGAATTAAAAGACCAAAAGTAGCAGTTCTATCAGCTACAGAAGAAATTTTAGACAGTGTACCAAGTTCTATCGATGCAAGTGAAATTACAAAAATAGCGAAAGAAGATAATTTAAACGCTGATGTTTTTGGACCTTTGGCATTTGATAATAGTATTTCAAAAAAATCTGCAGCTATAAAAGGTGTTAAAAATATTGTTGCTGGTGAAGCAGATGTATTATTGGTTCCAAGTGTTGAAACTGGAAATAGCTTAGTTAAAATGATGATATATTTTATGGGTGCTTGTGCAGCCGGTGTTGTTGTTGGTGGTAAAGTCCCAATTGTAATAACTAGCAGATCCGATGAAGCACAAGCAAGATTAGCTTCAATTGCAGCCGCTGTGGTTGCTTTAGATTAATTCATCATTGAAATACTTTAATTAATGCTTTAAATAAAAGCTTCAAAACCAAAGAGAGAAAATAATGGCTATAACTTATTTAAAAAAATCACCTAAGACATCTTCAACAGATGACTCAAAAACCACTGAAATTGTAAAAGGACTATTAAAAGATATTGAAAAAAATAAAGAACAGGCTTGTATAGATCTTACAAAAAAATTTGATAAGTACGATGGTGAAATAATAGTCTCTAAAGAAAGAATTGAAGAAATTAAGCAAACTTTAGATCAAAAAATTAAAGATGATATTCAATTTTCTTACGATAGAGTTAGGACCTTTGCTGAAGCTCAATTAAAAAATTATGGTCAAGATTTTGAAATAGAACTTTCTCCAGGATTGTTTGCTGGCCAAAAATTAATTCCTGTCAATACTGCAGGATGCTATATACCTGGTGGTAGATATGCTCACATTGCTTCTGCTGTTATGAGTGTGACAACTGCAAAAGTTGCAGGTGTAAAAAATGTAATTGCATGTAGCCCACCTAAAGAAGGTATTGGTGCTCATCCAACAATAGTTTATACAGCTGACCTATGTGGAGCTGATGTGATTTTAAATTTAGGTGGTGTGCCTGGTATTGCTTCAATGACAAATGGATTATTTAATAATCCTTCAGCTGATATTATAGTCGGTCCTGGAAACCAGTTTGTTGCTGAAGCTAAAAGAATTTTATTTGGTAAAGTTGGAATTGATTTATTTGCTGGCCCTACTGAAATTGCAGTTATTGCAGATGATAAAGCTGATGCTGAAATGGTTGCTGTTGATCTAGTTGGTCAAGCAGAACATGGTTATAATTCACCTGCCTGGTTATATACAACAAGTAAAAGAGTTGCTGATGAAGTAATGAAAAGAGTTCCTGAATTAATTGCTGATTTACCAGAAGTTCCTCGAACTAGTGCCGAGGCTGCATGGAGAGATTATGGTGAAGTTATTCTTTGTGATACTGATGAAGAGATGGCAACTATAAGCGATGAGTATGCTCCAGAACATTTAGAAGTTCAGACACAAAATTTAGAGTGGTTTCATAAAAGGTTAAAGAACTATGGTTCACTATTTATTGGTGAAGAAACAACTGTAGCTTATGGAGATAAATGTTCAGGAACAAACCATATATTGCCTACTAAAGGTGCAGGACGATATACAGGTGGTTTATTTGTTGGTAAATTTATTAAAACTTTAAGTTTCCAAAGAATGACTAAAGAGTCTACAAAAACTGTGGGTGCTGCTTGTGCAAGAATTTCTAGGTATGAAGGAATGGAAGCACATGCTAGGACTGGTGATGTAAGACTTAGAAAATATGGATTTTCAAATTAAAAAAGGGATAAATATGACAACTTATGAATGTACTAAATGTGGAATGTCAGTAAATGCTACTTGTGGAAAATGTAATGAACCATTAGTTAATGATATGCTTAAGTTAGATGATGGAAACCAAGTGCAAATATCTAAATGCCCCAATGATCATGGAAAAATTAAATCTCCATTATGTTGTGGCCAAGATATGTCTTGTAAAATTTAATTATAAAAAAATTATTTTTTATAAGTTGGTTTCTGGCTTAAAAATCAAGCATAAGCCATTACTACAAAATCTTTTCTTTTGTAAACCATCTGCAAAGACATGTCCGTGGTGAACACCACAATTTGCACAATGATACTCAATTCTTTTCATTCCTAGTGAATAATCAATTTTAGTTTTAAATGCTCCAGGTAACGACTCTGTAAAGGATGGCCAACCTGTTCCACTATCAAATTTAGCATCTGATGAAAAAAGTTTAGCACCACAGTTAGCGCAATGAAAGAAACCTTTCCTTTTTTCATGATTTAATGGACTTGAATATGGTCTTTCAGTAGCCTCATTAAGCATTATATCTTTTTGTTTTTCTGTAAGATCTGGATTAATAATTTTCTTTGTAACTGAATATAAAAATTTATAAGGCAGTAAAATTGTTGATAAGAATGATACTCCAATTAATTTAAAAAAATTTCTTCTTAAGTGTTTCATAGATTTTACAAATATTAAAAAAACTTAACAATTTCAATTAAAACATAAAAAGCAATTATGCTCATAAATATGATTATAAATAGATTAATTCTTCTCCAAATCAGCGCACTTTGAAGGTGTTTAGATAGTAACTTTGAAAGATAACCTATTGAAAAAAAAAATAGAAATGATGCTATCGAAGCTCCTATTCCAAAATAGTATTTATCAATCATTAATAATTTTTTAGAAAAATTTCCCAAGAAAAATACTGTATCAGAATAAACATGTGGGTTTAAATAAGTAAAGGCTAGAGTTTTAGTTGTTATACTTGTCAATGATATATTCTTTATTTTTTTATTTAAATTAATTTTATCATTTTGAATAGATATCTTTCCATAAATGAAATGTCCTAAAAATAAAAATAGTAAAATGTTTAAAATAAGCTCTATTGTAGAATTAAGAAAATTACCAAAATATTGGAATAAAAAGATACCTAAAAAAATTAATATCAAATCAGATATTGAACAAATTAAACAAACAAGAAATACATATTGTTTTTTTAATCCTTGCTCTATTACAAAAATATTTTGTGCGCCAATTGCTAAAATTAAACTAAGACCAGTGAAAAAACCTAATAATAAATACTCCATTAATTTAAAAAAAGAAGATTAACTTAAAACTTTTAAGTGAGTCAAAAGAAATTATAGTATTATTTACGGTATTTTTTTCTTTATTATTAGTGGCTAATCCAAAAGAACTAGACCTTTTTCACAAAACTAATAGCAGCACCAATGGTTGTCAAAAATCCGGCTAACGGCAAGATTGCAACTGCATATTTCTTTGGCATATAATTCTCTTTGAACTCAATACCTTGGAAACTAATTTCAAAATACCACATTTCCCAATACTTTCCACGCATACCCTCTACAAGTTCAAATCCATAAATTATCAGGACTATAC
>Ga0209632_10002336_pt1 | contig 18252 bp, 17 predicted proteins | sample COG_10_FD_184754 | JGI IMG/M metagenome (GOLD analysis project Ga0209632, IMG submission 184754) | Pelagic Microbial community sample from North Sea - COGITO 998_met_10 (SPAdes) (version 2) | ecosystem: Environmental > Aquatic > Marine > Neritic zone/Coastal water | place: Helgoland, sampling... | reverse complement strand
CATTTGCCAGGGGCGAAAACAATAAGAATCCCACTGAATATCCTTCAAGAAAATAGCACCATTTTTTACCTGTTTCCGATCAAATAATCCAGAGAAGGGGCGAATAAAGAGAATGTCGGCATCGAGGTAAAAACTGATCGGATCTTCGGGGAATGCGAAAATAGGGTCAAAGAACTCAATCCCCCAAATAGAATCCGTTCTAACTTTTTGGCAGTTTGGTCTGCCTTGCAGGCAATCCAACACTCGACTTGTGTTTCCATAGGAGTCGGTGATGGTAACCATCGTTCCATCCAGCTCGCAATGGATGAAATCTTTGTCTTCTTGGGAGAGGGAGCCGTCCGTGTGAAGTTGTAGGTCAATGCGGTCCTGGCAAAACGTAACAAGAGATTTCAAGCAGCGTATATAAAAGGGTAATTGGCTCCCCCCAATGAGTGATTGTACTATAATTTCTTCATCCTTTTGTACCTCCATCTAGTTCTTTTCATGAAACCAATTTTGAAACTTGGAAATAATATGTTCGACCGCATCATTCGATAACTCCGGGTACATCGGTAGAGTAAGATTTCTTTGGTAGAACTTGTCAGTAATAGGAAGGTTCTCCCAACCACGGATTCGATGGGCATAGGCGGCGTGTTGATGAACCGCCAAGGGATAATGCAGGCTGGCTCCGATTTGGTGGGATCGTAGGTATTCCATCAAATCATCTCTTCGATCACATTCAATCACATAGAGATGCATTGCATGAAGTTCAGTTTCAGATATGGCGGGTAAGGTTATGGGTAAACCTTTAAAAGCTTCATTGTACCTTAGTGCGATTACTCTACGTTTGGCATTGTCATCCGCTAGATGTTGTAGCTTGACCCGTAAGATGGTTGCCTGAAGTTCATCAAGCCTCGAATTATAACCCGGTCTGATACTTTCTCTCGCTTCGTTCCAACCGTACTGTCGAAGAGATTTTATCTTTTCGGCAAACTCTTTGGATCGGCAAAGAATGATACCGCCATCTCCCGTTCCCCCTAGGTTTTTGGTCGGGTAACAGCTGAAAGCAGAAATATCTGCAAATGTGCCTACTTTTTGTCCATCGATCTCCGCTCCATGAGCCTGTGAACAATCCTCAATCACAGCCAGGTTATGGACTTTGGCAATCTCCAATATCCTATGCATTTCAGCCGGTTGCCCACAAATATGAACCGGCATGATTGCCCGGGTATTGGCACCCACTCGCTCCTTAATTGAATTGGGAGCAATGCATCTTGTGTTCGGGTCGATGTCGGCAAATACTGGGGTGCAACCTGCCTGTTCAATACCGGCAACCGTTGCCACTGCGGTGTGGGATGGGGTAATGACCTCATTGCCAAGACCAAGACCAAGACCTTTCAAGCACAAGGCAATAGCATCAGTTCCATTGGCAACTCCCGTGGCATGGAAATTTTCTCCATGGAATGCTGCAAATTCATTTTCGAATAGCTTTACTTCACCTCCAAGAACATACCAACCAGAGTCAAGAACTCTCTTGATAGCCAAGTCTATCTGTGATTTGTAAGATTCGTAGGAAGCGGATGGATCGCTAAATGGAATCACCTTAGCAGTTTATCGGCAAGAATTACAGAAATAGTGCTTTTGGTAGCTGGACTTAGTTTTTCTAATCGCTGTATTCACCATTGTAGGAAACGACACTTACTGAGTGAACAGTTTCTAGAGATTTTATTTCATGTAGAATCTTGGATTGGTTTTCCGTTCTGATTTCCAATATCGATTCACATGATTCATCTGTCACGGTAACTGATTTTATTGAATTTATAACTGACTCGTTTCTCAATATGGATTCAATTTCTTTTACGCAGTTTTCGGATGATTGAATTATCAATAAGTAAGGCGACTGAAATGTACGGTATTTTGAAACCAGAACTAATATTATCGCTATAATTATGCTTCCTGAAACAGCCAAAGTAAAAAAGCCTGCACCGCAAGCAATTCCAACCGCAATACTCCAGAACATGAATACAATATCATTAGGGTCCTTTATAGCTGAACGGAACCTTACTATGCTTAGTGCCCCAACCATTCCCAAAGATAAAATGATGTTGGAGGTAATGGTCATTATTATAAGGCATGTAACGGTAGAAAGACCTATTAAGGATAGGCTTAAACTCCTCGAGTATAGGACGCCGGAAAATGTCAATTTATACACATAGTTTATCAGGAACCAAATAATAAAGACAATCAACAGGGAGAAGGAAATATCAATTATATCAAAAGTGTTGTTTTTGTAGTAGTTGAGAAAACCGTCTTTTATTAAATCAGTAATTTGGATTGGTTCATTCATTATGTTTTAGTTGAAGAAAGATATGGACTTTGCGTACTTGGAAAAAGAAATTAAACTAGAATTCGATGTAGTTAATAGGAATCTAATATGTTCTGGTAGATAATTAGTGAATTTAACTTCGAGAACAATCCGCTGTGAGTTAGTTATTTGATTCGTGTTTTGAATATTCTGAAAAAATTGAGAAGTGTCCAAAGATGCAGTTATTGATTTGTCGAAATTTATTCTGAGATTGTTTTGATTTTTGATCACGAATGCTTCTCGTTCATATTGAATCAAGACTTTAGGGCGATAGAACCTTGTTGTGGTATTACTTTCAATGCTTGGGAATTCTTTTCTCAGAGTGTCATTAAGAAGTACAGGGTTTTGTAGTAATTGATCAACGAAGGATTTTGGAATCTTGTGAGATTTTTTATTTACCAACTGACCAATTTTGGACTTGTTTTCAAGAACAATAAAATCGGTTGAATTATTGTAAGTTCTGAACCTAATCTTGTTACGATTGTTTATTCCGGATTCTTTCTCATAATGAGAATTTGACTTAAGATCCTCCAAGTAAAGACTTCTTACCGTGTAAAAACCTTTATCTTCGCAATAAGGGTCTTTATCGAGAAATTTTAGTCTAGATTTTAAAACATCGTACTGAAATTTATTCAGCAGATATTTGTATTCGTGTCTAAATACAATTCTTTTCAATTAATTTCTAAAATTCAGATTTATTGATTGAAAGACAGAATCTAGTGCTTGTATGACTTCGTTTGATTGAATATCAAACGCATTCGCTTCAAATGAACTCAACCTGAAAAAGTCAGATGAGTCATCAAGTTGAATTGAATTTGTTGGTAGACTGGAGTTTCCGTGTAAATAAGCAGTTCCCCCACCGAAAATTCCTTTTTTAATGTAACAGCTAAGATTAGTTTCGTTTGTGCTAAAAAAGTTATTTGAGATTATTGCCTTTGACGAATCTTTTACTGCTATTCCTATCTCGTTTCTTTTTATTACATTATCGAAAATGATGACTTTGGATTCTTCTCCTACACTAATTGCTTTGTCACCGGATCTAATTAAATTATTATTTTTTATGATGACGGAAGACCCGGAAAGGTCGATTGCATCTCCGACATTTTTAATCGCTAGATTGTTAAACTTATTTGCCTCGACAATTCCTGTGCAAAAATCCAAATCTATATGATCTGATTTGTTATCGATAAAAAAACAATCTGTTATTTCAATATTTGAATTTTTGAAGTTAATCCCATCGTCAGCTTTGGATCCTCTGATTATGCAGGAGTTCATCCGTATAATTCCATTGTGTATGGATAGGGCTCCATTGTAAAATACTCCATTTAAAAAAGCTTCTGAACCGCCATTAATTTCTAGGTGATTTATTCGAACATTGCTAGCGTTCTGTAGATTAATTGCAATTACTCCGAAATGACCTTCATCTTTCTTTCTTCTGATGGTTATTGGAGACTGCAAGGTCCCGTTGAATTGAATTGGACTAAAAGATATAATACTCTTATTTTCTGCCACATTCAAAGTGGTGCCCTTTTCTATAGATAAAATCAATCCAGAGGGTATGACCAAATCTTTTGATATTTCATAAATACCGTTTTTTAGAAGAAGTTCATTTTTATTCAAATTTAAATTTAGGTAATTGTGCTCGTCGACGAATCTTTGAGCAGTGTATGTTTTCGATTTTGAGTAATCTTTTGAACTATCTATTATATTTATATGAACTCGGTTATCAGGGACAAATTGACCAGTGAATGTGTTGGTAGCTGATATTGAAAATTGCTCTTCGTTGAAATCGTCAAGATTTTCACCATTTATTACTATTTCGAAGAAATTCTTTTGAGGTAACAATCTAAAGTCTAAGTTTGCCATTAAGTATTCATTTTCAAAAAAATTAGACAGATCTAAATATCCAATTTCTTCTTCAATAAAGATTGTGCGCCTAATATTTTTTTGAGCTACTGAGTAAAGTCCCTTGGGCAGAGAGATTTTAAAATTATTTAATTCTAATCTGGCTAAACTATCAGGGAGAAGCTTAATGTTTAATGATTCATTAGATTTAAATACTTTAATGAAAAGAGATGAGGTTGATAGTGCGTTCTTAATTTTCTTAACATTGCTCTGAAGCGTATTTGCTTGGTCTTCTATGAGAAAATTTGTGGTTTGACTACCAAACTTGGAGAATGGATCCAATGGGAAAATATCTATACTATTTTTACTAAGTTCATTAATTCTGGTTTCGATTTTATTCTCGATAATAAACTTTTTAAAATAAAAGTTTCTTCTGTCTCTAAACTGATTATTTCGAAGGAATGGATAAAACATTCTCAGGTATTTGGTTTTATAAAAATAGTTCATTCCATGTTCAAATGAGTAATGAACTTTTTCGGAATAGGGGAGGTGTGCACTATTTAGGTTTAGGCTTTTTGCACCATCTTCGGCTCTTGGTTGGTAATAAATTAAACCGTTATTTAATGAATAAATCAGTCGGATATTTCTTTCTATGTAATCATGTGAATAGCCCCAAAATGTTTTCATCGCTGTAACAGCCGCAATCTTCTCTATATCAACAAGATTTTCTAATAGATCGAAATCTATATCTCTCAATCCATTTAAATATTTTTCCACTCGGTTATTAATTTCTTCATTATGAAGGGAATTAACTTTGATTGCTGATGTTTCCCAAAACTCTAATTGATTATCCCATAATACTAAATCGGAAATATCTTTAAACTCAGGTCTTATACTTAAATCGTTAGGTAATTTATTTTTTTCAAAATACTTTGGATTATTATCGAATTCTTCTTCTAATAAGTAAACTCCATTGAATTTGTCATTTATATATAAAATACAATATCCATTTTCAGGATGGGGTAACTTCGCGATATCGCTAAGTTCCTTGCAGAGTAAAGGTGGGAAATAGCCTCTGTCTTCAGGTACAACAAAATCAATTTTCTCCAAATTATTAATCAATTTATTGCCTGATAATTTTAATGAATAACTTTTTTTAGGGTCTTTCCAGTGCCGGGGTTCGCCTAAGTGCAATTTCAGTTTTGCATCATAATCCGACCCATTGTGTTCAATGCTGATTTTTCTGTAAGCATTTAATTTTTCAGCGTCACTTCGTGAAGCATTCTTCTCCATGAAGTTAACTATGCTTTCGAAATGTAAGAGATCTTTTGGGGAGAGCGAAATTTTGAAGCAATCGATTCCCGTGTTTACAATTTTATTTATTAACGCATTCTGGTAGTTCTTAGAGTTGATTTCTTTTGTGAAAATGAAATTCCTAACTTTTTGCCTGAGACTATCTCTTTCGTGGTAAAGATAAGAAATGAATGTGGTATAATCCGAATGGATGTTAAAAGCAATGAGGCGACCCAGTAACTCCAACAATATTATTAATAACAGAACAAAAGTATAAAACCTTGTTTTCCTATTAAGAATTTTAACGTATTTCAAAATTTCAGTGTTTAATGAGTAAAGTTGTATGGACTTCTATCAAAGTTTATTGAACTTTCCTCGGTAGTTGCAGTCTACTTTAACTAATACTTTTATGTGCACCTTTTAGGAATTTAGGACAGAGCGGATGTAATAATTTTTTAGTTATGAATATAGTGATCAATTTCCTCTTTGAAATATTTTATAGATAGTTTGATTCCTTTATTAAAGTTTATTTTTGGAGTCCATCCAAAGGAAGAACTGAACAATTCGTGGTCACAAAGAAAGTCACCTACATCGATTACTTGTCGGTCCTTAGGAAAAGGAATCATTTCAAATGTTGAATCCTTCACTTCTTGGCACATGATTTCAGCAGTTTCTTTTAGACTCAATGGGTCCGGTGCTCCAAGATTGTAAACTTTTCCGATAGCATCGTCATTTGACGCAGCAAGGATCAGTGCATCTACCACATCCTCCACAAAGTTATAATCCCTTCTTTGGCAACCATCGCCAAATACTTGAATAGGCTTGCCCTCCAGTAAATTTCTAATCCAAATGCCTAAAAAGGTTTGCCTCGCATCTTTGATTCGCATCCTTGGACCATATGTGTTGGTGAGTCGCAATATAGTAGACGGAATGCCGTACACCTTTTGGTAAAGCAAATGATACCATTCGCCTGCCATTTTGTTAACTCCATTAATATCGACTGGAGCCAACGGATGCTCTTCGTCGACAGGTAGATACTTAGGCTTCCCATAAATTTGTCGGGTGCTGGCAAATACGATTCGTACTTTGGGGTTATGTTTCCTACAGGCTTCTAAAATAGATAATTGAGCTTTTGCGTTGATGTCTAAATCCGTGAACGGATCTTCCATGGAGTCCAAATGACTCGTTTGCCCTGCAAGGTTGAAAAGGCAATCTTGCCCTTTTATTAACTGATTGATTGAAAAGGGGTCACGAACATCAGAAGGATTGACGTTTATCTTATCCTCTATGCCGTAAAGGTTTCTCAAGTTCCCTCCATACTGCGGAATCATGCTGTCAACGATTGTTACCTGGTTATCCTGCTCAACTAATCTTCGGGCAAGATTAGATCCAATAAATCCAAGCCCTCCGGTAATTAATACATTTTTTCTATTCACGTGATTTGTGCCGTAACTTTATTAGGGGAGGAAAGTTTAATTATAGGATAACGGTTGTGACCCTATTGAGATTCGAGCAGACCGATTTCGCGGGCTGGGTTGCCGGCGACTATTTGATCGGGCTTCACGTTCTTCGTGACAACCGACTGAGCTCCGACGATAGCTTTCTTTCCGATCGTTATTCCGGGCATTATCATCGCCCGTACACCTATGAACGCACTGTCTTCGATGGTAATCTTTTTGGTAATCAACTGAAAAGAGGAATCGTTGAAGTCGTGTGTTCCCGTGCAAAGGTAGGCTTCTTGGGCAACGGTGGCTCCTTCCATAATCTCGATTGCTCCAAGAGAGTACGCAACGGCTCTTTCACCGAGGCATGCCCGGTGATGCATAATCAGATGCCAGGGGACTTGAACCCAGGCTTTCGAATGGACGAATGGAGTTCCTGAAATGGTAGCTCCGAAAATCCTCAAGATGAGCAAACGCAACGGGTTGAAAAACTTGGGAGTCCATGAGCAAAGGAAGAACCAAGTTAATTTCCATAATGCCAAAACCAAATGAACCCATAATGGCCATGGATTTTGATAAGGATTGGTTTGAGTTCTGGGAATCACGAGAGCATCTTTAGTAAGTTGTCCGCAGTGTGGACAACACCATCGAAAAAAGGTTTTCGAGGCCTTTGGCTGAATTGAACTATCTTTTCAGCATGCGATGATTCGTTAATAAGAAAGATTTGGTCTTGGAATGGCTCGAAAACGAACAAGCTTTCTTTTCGGGTATCTCCATCGTCATAGGCAAAGATTTGCAATCCGTGTTCAAGCATGGCCGAAGTGGCGCCACTTTTGCCCAGTACGTCGTATGGAGTTGTGGAAACGCCAATGGAGCAGTTTTGCAATTCGTTTGAAATCTTTGCTGGTGGCAATTCGTTTGTCATCGAAATTTCGAATTCATGTTTTTGGGCCATCGACCGTATTTTTTCGAGGCCGATACTATCCCTTTGTCTGCCTATGATCCTCAATTCAATCTTCTGCTTCGAAAGCTTCGTTATGCACTTCAACCTAACGGCTAGCAATTCATAGGGGAAGTTCTCATAGACAGTGCCAAAAAATGCGACCCTGAAATGTTCTTTCTGGGAACCGGCAGGTGTCGGAGAGTAGGGGATGTTGCCGAACAAATATAGATATTTCGCATGAATGCCTTCTCTACTCAATCGATCGATGGCCGCGGAATTCGTACCAAATACAACAGAGGGATTCAGTAGTTTGACAAACTTCAGAATCTCCCGTTTTTGTCTCCATCCCATTACTTTTTCTTTGATTTTTGCTTTCGGGTATGCCCCGATCCAAATCTCGTGGAAAACAAGATGCGTTTTTTTCCCGGACAATGCATTTGCAAAGCTATTGAGGTAGGGGCCTGAAATCCCGTTGGAGGAAAAACCATAGGGAGAAAATTGTATACTGCATAAATCAATCGCCGAAAGATCTGTGGGAAAGTTACCAAAATCTTCAGGCGCATTAATTGTTTGAATCAAAACCACGTGTCCCTGTTTCTCCAGTTCTTTGCTTAGCAAGTCGAGGTAGTCGGTGATGCCGCATTTTCGAGGTTTTGCCGGGCTTGTGACAAATAGTATTTTCAAAACTATTTTGAGGAATTGAAGTAAGCTAATTCTTTGATCCGGAAATTATGCCAAACTCTGATGACGGTAGATGTTTAATGATTTTGAATCCATGGCTCATTACCAAATCTTTTGCATAATCGTGATCTTTTTGATTAGCCCACAAGTGATATTCAAGTGAAATATTGTCTACGCTCTTTAAAGATTCAGGGTTTTCCAAAATATCCCATTCCGAACCTTCGCAATCCATTTTAAGTAGATCGATCTTGCCCCCTAACTCCTTCACAACCGAATCTAGCGAGACCATTTCCGTACCACCGTTTCCTGATTCCTTCACACGGGTTTGGTTCGACTCGCCCATCAAGTCGAGTTTTACGCTGCCACTTTTGTTTCCCACGGCTTGGGTGTGTAACTCAATGTTCAATTGAGAGAAATTATGGGCAAGATAGCTTTCCAAATCCAAGTTCGGTTCATAGGCATGAATTTCCGAATCGGGGAAAAAGAATCTTGAGGCAATGGAAAAGAAACCGACGTTGGCTCCGATATCAATGATTTTGGAGATTTTGTTTTTACGGAATTCAGTCAGTCCATAATCATCGTCCAAAAAGATCGAAAGGAAATCGATAAATATACCTTTTTCATCGGGGAATTCTAAGTTTATTGCATCACCATGGAAATCTATTGTTTCAGGCATATGAAATGTAGATGTTCTAAAATAAGACAATCCTAAGCGCCGTGCGTTCTTATACCGTGTGATGAATTTTGTGATTTTATTCATTACTCAATAGTAGGTTCACCTTTGCATAAATTTCATTTGGTTGTGGCAACTCAAAGACATTCTCTGAAGTTTCTTTTCCCAAGACAATTCCATTCGGGTGCCCCCATTGTTCTTGGTGCAGTTTTGCGCTTTCATAACATTCTCCAAGTATTGTTATCGAAGGAATTTTATAACTGCCTGCCCAATGCATCGTAATGGAACTATTGCTGATTGCGAAATCTGACCTGCTGACTAAGGCAGCGGACTGTCGGAGGGATAATTTCCCGCAATAATTTAGTACTCGATGACCGCTGCTGCCATTCATATTAAAATCAATGCGATTTCGATCTTCCATTGAGCCAATGATCCGGATTTGGTGATTTGTTCGGTTGTATAAAATTTCGACTAACTTAGTGAAGCGATCATTTCCCCAAGATTTTTCTGGAAACCCCGCTCCTGGGGCGATGATTATCCGTTTTGAATTTTTACTAGTTTTGCCCCAATTTTTATCAGCTTCTTCCAGTTCTTTGGTATTGAGGGACAAAATTGGTCTCGAATCAACTTTTTCTTGGCCGCCAAGAAGGGGTATGAAGGCAAGGGCCGATTCAGCAACTTTGCAGTTTTCGACAAAGTCGACGCATTTTTCACAGGTTTTGTCTCCTCCGGCGTATCCACGGACACCAAACCGGTGGGGAATTCGGCTTCTGCGGAGCAACCACGATCCTTGCCTGCTTCCCAAAACGTCAATTCCGTGAGTGTATTTTTGCTTACGAAGAAATTGGGATTCCTTAGAAATGAGTACATAGAAAAGTCCCTGAAGGAAAGTCATGGGCGAATTTGCCGGAAAGCGACAATTTTGCTTGTTATGCCAAGGGGCATTCATCTTGATGATCCCGTCTAGGTCTGGGTTGTTTTCCACCAATGGTCTCGCCCAATCTCCCACGCCCATAAAGACCTTCGCTTCGGGGAAATTTTTCTTCAATCCCCGAACCAGCGGAGTGGTCAAAAGTACGTCGCCCAAATCATTGTTGCGTAAAATGAATACCTTTTTTGTTTCGCTTGGGGTCATCAATCTTGGGAGAGGGCAAGCACATCCGTTGAAAAATCTTGCGGATATTCGTTTGCACTGAACTTTGCCAACAAGGGTGCGTCTTTCTTGAGCCGATCTTTTCTCGGATGCTCGCCAAATAATCCAAAGTCAGAATCTTTGCACAAAAATAGCGAGTATCCAAGTGATTCCAGGTAGGCAAGTGGAGCGTTTGTTTTTCTGCCGTACCTTTTTTGGTTTTCAGGTATGATTTCGACATAGATAGCCTTGACGCGATGATCAGAAAGGTTTTTCTGCCAGCCTTGCAAAGCCGGCAACTCGTGTCCTTCAATATCAATCTTGGCAAAATCTATGCAATCTATCTGATTTTGGTCGCAATAATCATCCAAAACTAAATTGGGAACTTCAATTCCTTTTCTAGGAGTGGCGCTAACGTGAGATTGTCCCGTCTGATTAACTTCCAATTGCAAGTTTGATTTTCCATGCGTGTCGCTGATACAGCAGTGATTGAGGTGAAAGCTTTGATCTGGGTGCAATTCAACCGATTGCCTGAGAAGAGGAATGAGGTTCGGGTTTGCTTCGAATAAGTGGAATTCAGTTCGTTGATGGGTTGGAATCAAACCAAAGGAGCAAAACCCGACATTGGCGCCCAAATCGAAAAAGATGCCTTTCTCTCCAATAAACGAATTAGCCAAATCAAAGAAATCGGGTTCGAATTGTTTTTGGATAAAAACATTCCGTGGTTCCGGATCTCTTAGGTCGATCACGGTTCTCGCGTTAGAATTGTACCTGACCGGAATAACACAATCTTGCCATCCGAATTTACAGATAAAATCCAGGATTTTGTGTCTGTACAAAAATTTAGGTAACCAGCGTACTAGCTGCATAAAGATAAAAATAGGAATCTTTGGGGATTTCTTCCGTTGGGTTAATCATTGGGTAATTCTTTTCTATCTTTTGGAAATGATCATAGTTATTTTCCATTAATAATTTAAATATTTCCTTTCTTTCATTCCCCGAAACGGTAATTTCGATCGATAATTTCGGGTGAAATTCCCGGAGCAGGGAATTCATGCCTTTCAGTGCCTTTAGTTCATGACCTTCCACGTCGCATTTTATGAAGTGAATCGGCGCTCTGCTTACTTCCTTCATGTGTTGGTCCAGTGCCACCACGTTGACTTTGGCAGTTGTATCGCAGTGTTGCATTGCTTCCGGTTGTAAGGCGGCTTTTTCCAATTCGTTTTTTGAATAGTGCATTTCTGCCTCACGTTTTTTATCTCCAACGGCAAATGGATGAATTTCAACCCAAGGAAACATTGAAACATTGGGTTTCAGGGATTTGAGGTTTTCAGGAATTGGTTCAAAGCAATGAACTTTTCCTTTTGAACCAGTCAAAGCTGCAAAAAGATAAGCAAAAAATCCCCTGTTTGCGCCAAGGTCCAAAACCGTTTGGCCTCTCCTGATTGTTTTCAGGTAGAATAACTTTTCATAATTCCGTTTTTTTGCCAATTTGCTTAAGAGCAAATAAATTCTCGGAAAGCGAAGGAGTTGAGGTAATTTATGCAAAGAGTTTTATCTTCAGTAAGCGGAATATAACACAGAAGGTAACAAAAGTTTGCCCCAAGAGAACGCTCAGGCCACGGCCGCGAAACTTTGTCACGCAGTGATACAGGTCCTTGGTAACCATTCTCAAAAAATGCTTGGCATATATTTTGGGAGAACTGTGTTCATGCGCTTCCGGATGTTTTTTAATGAATAATTCCAGTTCCTTCCATTCGAAACCTTTTGGTTTCCAATTATTGCCTTCTCTCTTCAAAGTTCTCCAAGGGTGGCAGGCGGCCGCATCTTTGACAAATAACGTTTTCTTTTCATCTTGTTTTATCCTGTAAGCAAAATCCACATCTTCATAAGCTACTTCAAAAGTTTCATCAAATCCTCCCAATTCATCAAAGACCTTTTTTCTTACACATAAATTACTTGTCCAAAACATTCCTCCCGATGAGTTTTCAGGACATGTTTCTGCCCATGTTCTTTTCGGACGGTCCGGGAAGATATAACCCTCGAAAAGATCCACCTTGGGGTCCCCCTCAATCGCTTTCAAATAAGCCAGAAGGTATCCTTTTTGAGCAATACAATCGTCATCAATGAAAACGATCCATTCGCCACTCACTTTGCTTGCCCCGGCATTGCGATTTCCTCCGGGGCCATTTTTCTTGCCCATCTCCCATATTACTTCAGGAAACTCCTTTTCCACGAGAACCCTGGATGAATCCGACCTTGAGTCATCGGTTACGATGGTCTCGTAGGCGGGGCTTTGGGGCTGATTGACAGGCTTTAGCGCATTCAGGCATCGACGGAGATCATCAGGGCGCTCGTAAGTTGGGATCACTACGCTGAAGAAGGGTGTTTTCTTTTTTTCGTGATTGCTCATTGGATGAGTTTCTTCAGGAAGTCTACGACATCCAAGCCGAAGCGGTTTGGGCAAAAATTTCTCTCGACTATTTCTCTCCCCTTCTTGCCCATCTCAGCGGCATGGTCGGGTTTCTCCATAAGCAGGTTCATCTTTGCTCTCCAATCCTCCATGTCTTTTGGGCGGATCCAAAGTCCGCAGCCTTCGATGTCAGGATCAAGACCAAGGCATCCGGACTTCGTCATGAGGACGGGTTTGGCCATCGCCATGCCTTCCAGTAGGTTGGTGTACCCACAAGTGTCGTCTGCATCACCGCTAAGTGGAATGCAAACGCCAATGCACTGGGCATACCACTTCCGAAGGGTTGGATAGTCAATTGCTTGATCGGGTGGGTTGTTGGAGGTGTTGATCCAACGAACATTCGAAGAAAGGATTTCCGGACACAAGGAAGACGGTCCGATTATGCGCACCTCGGCACTGACCTTTTCAGCTGCTTGGGTAAGAGTTTCGTAATCTCGCTCCGTTTTTCCCGTAGCGAGAAAGAACGGCTTCTTTGGTTTTTTGTCGGCAGATTTTCCATTGAAAAGTTCAAGGTCGACGCACCATGGCAAAAAGCGGGAGGGGGCAAATTGTCTGAATTTTTCTTCTGCCTTTGGAGTCAGGCAAAGAAAGCCCGAATGAGCGTTGAGGTTTTTTGCAAGGTAGGCTGCATGCGCCAAACGCGGCCCCTTCCCCAAGTATGGAGGTTCTCTGAAAACCCAAGACACTAATTTTGCCTTGCGGAAGCGGCGGACGAGTGTAAGGGGACCACAGACTGAATAGATCAGGTCAGCGGTGCGGGAACTCCGCAACGCAGCTAATTCCGCCTTCACTCCTGGCGAACCACGAAAAAAAACCTGATTGAGCATTTTTTCGAGAAGGGAGGGAATGCTTACTGCTGACGGGGACACAATCGTGGTTGTCCAATTCTTTTCCAGCTCGATTTGCTCAAGCCCCCAAAGGTGATTGCGGGGATAGAGACCTTGCTCGATTTCCTTGCGTCTGCTCTCGACGTAAGGATGCAGGCAAGCGATCTGCGGTTTGTCACGAAGTTCCGAGGGCATTCGATTCGGGTGATTCGTCAGTAATGTCTTTTGTTTTTCGTTTGGCAAAAAAGAGCGCAGGCAAACCAATCAATCCAAGCAACCAATAAACGAGTGCCGTGTATAGAAAACCGGCGGAGATAGCATTTTCAGCGGGCGTGGAGTCTTGAAGGAAATAGGCAAGAGACCCATCCCGTGTTCCTACGCCCCAAAGAGAGACCGGGACAATGCCGGCGATAATGGAGGGCGGAGTTGCGGAAAATGCATGGGTTATGGATACGGTGTTGTCAAACGCCTTGACGAGAAACCCCATAATGATGGAGTTCGCCGTCCAACATAGGCAACAGGTAGACAAGCAACCGAGGAGATAGAGTTTTCTGCGACTTGTTTTTTGAATGATTGCAGCGAAGTCCCCGGCCTTTTTGCCAACAAATGGCAGGGAGCCCATTCTTGGGAGGAGGAGTAAACCCAAAGTTGTTGCGGTTACGACGAACCCTGCGGCAATTGCTGCATTTTGCAGACCAAGAAGGAGAGAAGCAGTCAATCCGATCAGACCGAGAGCCACAACATCAAAGCCTCTTTCCAAAAGAGCTGCGCCAACTAGAATTGGCCAGGAGGGCTTTCCGTTCTCACGAAGATAGGCTAATTTGACCAAATCTCCTCCTCGGGCGGGCAGTATCAAATTGAGGGAAAGTCCACATAAGGAGGCAACGAGACATTTGTTGTAGGCAACCTTTGTTCCTGTCGCAGATAGAAAAACCTTCAATCGAAAAGAGGTGAGGAAAGGTGAAGCGATAGTTATAAGAAAAGCGGAAAGGAGGTATTCGGTTTCAGCGTTTTCGAGTGCCTTGGCTAGTTTTTCGGTGTCGGTAACTGAAAGAAGGATGCAAAGCGCAATCGCAGTACCGGCAAGTCGCAAGAGGAATTTTGTGGGGAATCTTTTGGTGCCTGCGCTGATTTGATTTTTCAAAAGCGGTCAATCATCTTGCGGAAAACGTTGAGAATATCTCCAATGAGCCCCAAACCGAGAAAAATAAGGCTGGTGGAGACGAGAGATACGGTTGCGACGTCGGGCACTTCGCCAAGAAAAAATTTGCCCGCTACCCCAACTCCTATGGCACTGGCCAGCAAAAAGCCGGAAAGAGCCCCAAAGACTTGCAGTGGTCGGAAGTACATGGTGGTCCGCAGGACGAGGCTGAAGAACGCGAGGGTATCGCGTATCGGCCGAATCGAACTTTGCCCAATCCGCTTGCGGTAATTGATTGGCAGGTAAGCTACCCGCATGCCATTGACGTGCATGGCCAAGGTGATGGTACTGGTGAAGCTGAATCCCTCGGGAAGGAGGGGGAAAAAGTGCAGAGCATCCTTCTTACGAAAGGCCCGCAGTCCTGAGTTCAAGTCCTTGATGTCAGCACGCGCCATCCACCGCGCGTAGCAAAGCAGGACCCACTTTGCTGGCCGGCGAACCAATGGTACCTGAACGTTTGGACCGATGCGGGCTCCTACTGCCATGTCGCATTCTTTCAGCTCCTCGAGTAGCTCGGGAATGGATGATGCTGGGTAGGTTCCGTCGGAATCAGTAATTACGATGAGGTCACCCTCTGCCTCACGAATCCCTCTCTTGAGAGATGCCCCGTAGCCAATGTTTAATTGGTTGTGGATGACGCGGACAGAGGGTTTTTGGGATGCGTATTTGTCCAAAATTGCCGGGGTTTTGTCTGAACTTCCATCGTTTACTGTGATTATCTCGACATCGTCATGTTTACTGAGAGCCTTGCAAACTTCGTTCAGGCTATCGGTGACTCCCCCTGCTTCATTGTAGCAGGGAATGACAATCGAGACATTTATTTGCTTTTTAATTGTAGTCATGAATCAAAGGGCGAATGACCTGAGCCTCGAAAGTATTCTCTGACCCAAACTTTCTGGCCATTCTCGATAGGGAGTTTTCCCCAATCGGCATGCTGCCAAGGACAAAGTCGGGATTCCTGATAGGTCAATGAATTGGCGACGTAGATGCTTGTTGCATCGCTTCCAACGCTCAATCGGCGAAAGGGCGTATCGCGAGTTAAGCGATCGGTTACGCGGACGCGATCGGACAATACTTCAATTTCTCGCTCAAAATCATAGATTGTCTTGGGTTTGCCGGTAATTGCGATTTTTTGGACAAGCGAGCGAGTCAGGTTGGCATTGAATCGTCCGATCAGAAGGCACCAGAGTCGTAGTAAGAGACTTTTTAGCACGCTCATCTGATTTTTGCGTCTTTTGCATAGAGTTCCCTTGACGAACCATTTTCCTCCAAGAGGTTTTTCGATAGCCCCTTTTATTTCATTGTCCAACTGTACGAGATGAGAAACCACAACGGTCCCGTCGTCAAGTTCGCCAATCACTCCCGTATCGCTGGCGATTGGTCCTTGTGCATCGAAAACCTTCAATACTCCGCCCTTGCTAAGGTTTGCCACAACATGCAGTCCTCCTTGTTTTTGCCATTCCTGCCCGTTGCGGGCAATAACCATTTGGGCACCCTTGAGCCAAATTGTTTGGGGTTCCTTGCGGGATTCTTTGATCGGAGGCGGCCTTTCCGAAGTACGATCTTCCCATGACTGAAGAAAATCATATGCGTAGTGGGCTGTCATTCGGTCGTCATCATTGCGATATCTCTTTCCTTTGGCGATCCCTTGAAGAAATGCATCGGCAATTTGTCCGGCTTCGCCCGAAATGGGAGCAAGCAGTTCAAATCCGTGTGGATAAAAGTGAAAAGTGTTGCGCGAACCATATTCGCCTCCGTAGGAGCCATCCGGGTGCATGAAATTCCACGAGAAGTCGACTGCCTTGAGAAGGGCTTCTTTAAGCTCCGGATCATCGGAGCCTTCTTTTTCCATTCGTTTCTTTCTGAGCTTGGCGAGGAAATCAATCGAGCAGGTGTGATATCCCGGATCCGCTCCCTCATACTCTTGAAACCATCCTTCCTCTTTGTTTTGCCATGAGAGGGTTAGAGTCATCCTGTCTTCCGCGGTTTTGCGCGCTTGATCATCACCCGTGATCAAGTAAACATTGTAAGCAGCCAAAGCAGCCAAGGCCTGATGGTTTGCCAGCCTGCCTGTTTCATCCTCCAATTCCAAATGCTTAACTCTTTTGACAAAGAATGACTGCATCGCGTCATTATTCATGTTTAGAGTCAAATAGCTCTCAGTTGCCCCATAGAGGCTGAAAACCAACGCTCCCATTGCCCGTTCGTAAGGAAAGTAATCATCGCAGGTTCCATCGGCGTGACTTGATTTTACCATGAATGAAATGGCCGCTTCGCAAAGCTCTCGTATGCGGGAAACCTTATGAAAGGAGTTTCCGGGATAAGGGTTCCGATAGACCAAAGCGAGTAGCAGTACCATTTCCTGAGACATGCCACAGGGGAAATCCATTGTCCGATAATGCCAAAAAGCCCGGTCGAAACTGCCATAATTGGGGGAGTATTGATTCTGATCCAACAAATGCAGAATCCGCGGTACATAGGGAAGGGCAAGCCGCGTGTAAAGATCCTTCGGCGAATCCAAGTTTTCAAGGTCAAGCAGGCTTGCATGATCGGAAAAATTGGTAATTTCTTTCACTTGATGAGACTAGGTTGATCGAGATGATTCATTGGATAGGTCTTTTCCGTTTAAAGCTGGGGTGAGGTGCTTGTAGAGCAATAAGGACATGATGGCGATGAGCAAGGCAAGCATTGCCAAAGAACCGCTGTGACAAAGCGAATTTCGGTCAAGAAATTTCAGGGCATGGATCGGCCACAAGTTGAGTCCCGCAAAAGACTCGTATGAAGATAGGTCGATAATCTTTTCGGATGAAACTCCCAGTACTGAGGCCGGATAACTTGGTTGGGCGTCTGTGAGCTTATGAAAGAACAAGTAGATGGTTGATGGAAGTTGATTGGGGGTGCCAAGGTCAGTAGTCGAGGTGACTTGGTCCCGAAGTATTGAGCATTCGTGGGTTTTCGTACAAGCGGCGGTCAACTGAATCCCACCTGAAGTAAGGGTGAGAAAAAGCAGAATAGCTTTGGATGCGCGTGACTTAATGGGAACGAATGCGAAAGGGATGAAAATTATGGGAAGGATGGGAAGAAGCAAGCGGTTTCCCCAACACCATCCACCTTGGTGGCTTTTCCAAAAGCACATGACTAGAAACCATGTGACCAGAAGGCCAAAGCAAAGCTTGGCAAATTTGCGGTGTTCCAAGGGAACGAGAAACCAACCGGGCAGGGCAAACAAGAGGATGGGGTTAAAAGGGATTATCCCTCGTTGCGTTGAAAAAAGGTAGTCGAACCAATCCCTTTGAAAAAAAAACCAAGAGAAGGAACTCGCTTCGGAACCATATCCGGTTTCCAAGGGGTTTCCGAAGCGCAAATAATTGGCTGCCGCCAAAAGGAGCCCAACGGGT
>Ga0209632_10002334_pt1 | contig 18262 bp, 19 predicted proteins | sample COG_10_FD_184754 | JGI IMG/M metagenome (GOLD analysis project Ga0209632, IMG submission 184754) | Pelagic Microbial community sample from North Sea - COGITO 998_met_10 (SPAdes) (version 2) | ecosystem: Environmental > Aquatic > Marine > Neritic zone/Coastal water | place: Helgoland, sampling... | reverse complement strand
TCCACATCTTCAAAAACAATACCCATTTTATTATTTTGTAATAAATCCATTACTTCTTTAACAGACATATTTATATTATTTGATACTAAAATATCATTACTAATAAAGCAATTTACTTTTTTTGTTTTAAATCCAATATCGCCAGAAGGATGATTACATTTATATTCATCTAATGTCAATCCAGATTTTTTAATAAATAAATTTAACACAAAATTAAAATAAATAACATTGTTTGCAATTGAATTTGAAGGTATTAATTTAAAATGTATATCTCCTTCTTCTTCCATTGGAACTATAAATATTTCATTTACTTTCTTAGTAATTTTAGCTTCCATATTTGAACAAACTAATACTTTATGGCATTCAAATACATCAATAATATCTAATATTTCTTTCGTATTACCAGACTTTGAAAAAAATAATATTAAATCATCACTTTTAACACAACCTAAATCACCATGAGTAGTATTCATAATATTTAAATTAAATGCTTTTAGACCAACAGATTTAAAAATATCAGCTAAATGGAATGCTAGGTTACCTGATTTTCCTACTCCAGCAAAATATATATTTTTATCTTGGTAGTTAATTAATAAATCAACTAATTTATTAATTTCATTTTCTTTAATATTTTCAATAAAATTATCAAAATTTTTTTTTTGATTTTCTAATACTTTATTAAAAGTATTCATTAATTATTATTATATATTAATATTTAAATATTAATATATAATAGTATATAATGGGATTAGGTGATTATATTCATTGGACATCAATAATTAGAGATATGTATAATGAAATTAATGAGCAACCAACAATTGAAAAAAAAATAAATAAGATTGCCAAACATAAAATGAACAATAATAAATTTGGTGTTATAGGTTGTAATAAAGGCAATGATAATGACAAATTTAAATTTTATGTAGAAATTATTTGGAAAGGAAATGTATTAGATCACAAACAAGGTAAAATTATCTTTGAAAATAATCCATATGTAACTAAAGATAAAAATTATCCAAATATAATTTATTTTCAAATACAATCAGATGGATATTTAGAATTTGATAAAAAATATAATATAACAAAAATGTATGATGAAACACATGTTGTTAAAAGATATGCAGAATTTATTAACTTGAAAAAATATAGTACAAATGGTGATATTCATATGACAAAAGAAGAAATAGAAAACGTTGAAAAATATTTACCAACAGAAAGGTTTATATTTGTAGAGCCTCAAAATCATAAATTAGGTAGAAGCTATCCATTTGAGAAAGTTCAAAATATAGTTAATAAATTAAAAGATAATATTACCTTTGTACAAATAAGTCCTTCTAAATTTAATGAAAAAGAATCTAGATTTTTAGAAAACTGTATAATATATAAAGATAAATTTTCATATAGAGAAGCAATTTACTTTGCATCTAAAGCGATTGTTAGTTTTGTACCTCATGGTGGTTTATCTATTGGTATTGCGGCTTTTAATGGAAACACTATTGTAACATATCCGGGGTTATTTAATCCAAAAATGACAACATATGATAATGAAACAGTAATAAGATGTTTTGACGAATCCCACAAGTGTATGAAAATAAATAGGGGTTGTCCAATTTGTGAAGACTATTTCCAAAAACATGATGAAAATATTATAATTAACGAACTTTTAAAATATATTTAAATATAATATCTATTTTATATTAATGAGTTTTTTAGATGACAAAAAAATATTAATATTTGGCCCTGCTAATAAATTTGATGAAAATTCCGATTTATCTTATTTTAATAACTATGATTTAATTATTATAAATAACAAAATGATTCAATTGTTACAACCTAATTTAAAGAAAATTAAAAATAAAAAATTTAGAATTATTTTATTATTAAATGGAGTATTTACTAATGGTAACCCAGAAACCATAAAAAAATATGATAAAAAAGTTTTATTGTACTTTGTTTCTGAAACTTGTTTAGCTGGTAATCTAATGAAACTAGATATAGATAATAAGAAAATTGTAAGTATGGCAAATAATTATAGAAAATTTAATTTTAAAGGATGTCCAAATATGATTCCAAAGTTAATTATGTTACTTATTGATCATAAAGTTAATTTTAAACTACTTGAAATTTCAGGTATAACTTTGTATATGAAACTATCAAATAATGAAGAAAAATTAAATTCATATCATCCAGATTACCATAACTGGGAAACTAAATTACCAAAAAATAAATTAAATTTAAGCAATGATGAAAAATTATTATTTCACTTGGATAGTACTAGTAATAATCCTTCAAATACATCAGTTCACGGTATCATTGAAAATTTTACCTTCTTTTTAAAATATTATATAGAAAATAAAAAAAATATTAAAGTTGATAATATTTTAGAAAAAATTATTGAGGAAAATATTAATTTAATTGATTAATTTAAAAAATCATTACTTAAAATTTGATTTTTATAAACATTTTTTACTATTTTTTCGCCTACAATATTTTCATATTTTGAAACACATATACCATTATATGGACGTAATGGTATTAAATCTTCTTCAGTTATTATATGACCTTCATTAAGATCTTTATTAAAAAATAATGATCTTCTAGCAATTGATCTAACATCTTTTTCTCTTTCTTGGCAAACTTTTATACCATTACCTAACATTGTTTCACATTCTCTTATTTCTTCAACAAATATATTTAATTCTTCTGGATTAAGGGAAGCTATATGATCTGGTCCTTCCATATTCTTATCTAATGTAAAATGCTTTTCAATATATTCCGCTCCCATACATACTGAGTATATAGAAGCCTTATTTCCTACTGTATGATCGGAAAATCCAATTGGAATATTTAATTTTTCCTGTAATGTTTTAATACATTTTAAATTTAATTCATTTAATTCTGTAGGATAACAAGATACGCAATGAAGTACAACTAATTCTTTACAACCATTATCATATAAAAATTTAACACTATTTTCTACTTCATTCAGTGTAGACATTCCGGTTGATAAAATAATTTTTTTACCTGTTTTAGCAATTCTTTTTAACATCATATAATTAGTTACATCACCAGAACCGATTTTAAAAATATCTACTCCTAATTCATTTAAAAAATCTACACTATCTAAATCAAATGGCGTAGATATAAATTTAATACCAACTTCATTACATTTTAAATATATTTTTTTAAAATCATCGTAAGATAGTTCTAATTTTTTTACCATATCTAATTGAGATTCATCGCTTCCTGTTGTTTGTTTTTGATACTCTGCTTTTTCTGCATTTGCACTAATAACTTTATCACTTTTAAATGTTTGAAATTTGATAGCATCGGCACCAGATTTTTTTGCAACTTCAATTAATTGATAAGCAAGATCAAGATTACCATTGTGATTAACACCGGCTTCGGCTAAAATATACACCATTAATAATATAGATTAATTTATATTTAAGTAAATTTTATCATATAATGTTATATTATATGGATTTTTTACCTGGTTTTTTACAAGGTGTATCTAGAGTACTCATATCTCACCCATTCGATTATGTTAGATTATATCTTCAAACAAATAAATCAAAATCAATAACTGAATTTTTTAAAAATAATAGTTTTAAGAGTTTATATAGAGGTGTTGGTGTCCCGTTAATAAGTGTTCCGATTGATAGATCAATACAATTTAAAATTTATGAAGAACTAAATAAATATAATATTTCTCCCTTTTTATCTGGTTCACTTTGTGGAATTACAAGTGTATTTTTTACTTTACCTAGTAGTTATATCTGCAATAATTATGTTTTAAATAAAAATGAAAAATCATTGGTAAAATTTACTAAAAAAACATTGGAAAATCCTTTAAAATTATATTCAGGATTTAAACCAGAATTAGCAAGGTCAGTAATTGGGACATCTATTTATTTAGGAACTTATGGTCATATGAGAAATAGATTTGGATCAGATTTTACCCAATCAATAATTAATGGTGCTATTTCAGGATGGTCAGTATGGACAATTACATATCCAATTGAAACAGTAAAAGTAGAACAACAATTAACAAATAGAAAAGTTATAGAAATTTTAAAATATAGAATTAATAATTTTGGACTTTTAAATTTATGGAAAGGAATTTTGCCGGTATATGCAAGAACTTTACCATCTTCAATTATTGGTATGTTAGTATACGAAGAAGTAAGAAAAAAAATTAATTAAAAGACATATTGTTAATATTAATAATGATTATAAATTTAACAAAAAGAATTGCAGTAATCGGTTATGGCGGATTTCCAAAGGAAATACTTTACAATTTTCCTAAAGATAGTTACGATTTTTTTATAAATAAAGAATTTATTAAAAATAATATGAGTGTTAAAGCTATTGAGGATTTAGATATTGACAAGTATCAAATATTACTAGCAATTGGAGATTCAAAATTGAGAAAGAAGATAGTTTCAACAATTTCACATGATGCTGAATATTTAACATATATTGATAAATATGCCCGAATATTAGATAAAGATACTATTAAAATAGGTAAAGGTTCAATTATTTGTGCTGGTTCAATATTAACATCAAATATAACATTGGGTGATTTTAGTCAAATTAATTTAAATTGCACTATTGGACATGATTGTAATATTGGTAACTTTTTTACAACTGCACCCGGCGTTCATATTTCAGGTAACAGTAATATAGGTAGTTGTACTTATTTTGGAACAAATACCGCATCAATTAATAATATAAATATTTGCGATAACGTTATAGTTGGTATGAATAGTAATGTCATTAAAGATATTAACGAAGAAGGTGTGTATGTAGGTAATCCATTAAAAAAAATAAAATAAATTAGTTAAAAATAAGAATCTAATTCATATTAATGAATATATGTTTTATAACTTCAACTAGAGCAGATTATGGATTATTAAAACCATTAATTAATACAATAAAAAAATCTGATAAATATACATATTCTTTAATAGCTACTGGTGCACATTTATCTCCAAAGTTTGGTAATACATATTTAGAAATAGAAGAAGATTTCAATATTGATAAAAAAATAGAAATAAATATTGATAGTGATTCTAATACATCTATTTGTAAAACTATGGGATTATGTCAGATTTTAATGTCAGATGCATTAAATGAAATAAATAATAAAGATAAAATAAAATTAGTAGTTTTATTAGGTGATAGATTTGAAATTTTAGCAGTATCACAAGTATGTTTAATATTAGGATTAAAAACATGTCATTTAGCTGGTGGAGATGTTACATTAGGAGCTTTAGATGATAAATTTAGAAATGCGATAACCCAATTATCTACATATCATTTACCAACATGTGAAGATTCTAAAAATAATTTATTAAAAATGAATATATGTAATAATAATATTAAAATTTTAGGAAATCCAGGGTTGGAAATATTTTTGGATTATAAACCTATTTTATCAAAAGAAGAATTGGGAAAAAGATTTAATATTACTGATTACATATTAATAGTATTTCACCCTGAAACTAATAATAAAGATATAGAATATATCAGTCATTTTTTTAATAGTATAAATAAAAGTCAATTTCAGAAAGTAATCATACAATCAAATTGCGATCCTGGTTATCAAGAAATTCTTAAAAACTACACAAAAGAGTATATTTTAATTAATAACTTAAAAAGAGATGAATATTTATCTTTAGCTTATCATTCAAAATATTATGTAGGTAATTCATCTTCGGGTATTTATGAACTTCCATATCTTAATATACCAATAATTAATGTAGGTGATAGACAAAAAGGGCGAAAAATTTCAAATAACACATATGAATCTACATTTGAAGATTTGGAAAATAATATAATTTTACTTGAAAAAGATATGAATATTAATAATTTAAATTGTGATAATAATTATAAAATATATCAGTCAAAAGAAATATTTATTGATTTTTTAAATAGTATTTAAAAAATAATTTATAAATAGTATTTATCAATATATATAATGAACTTTTTAATAGTAGGATTAGGAAAACTTTGGTGAGAAATTTATGAATCAATAAAGAATACTATATAAAAATAAAATATTAATATATTTAATGATTATAAATTATTTAACAATAATCCCAGCCAGGTCTGGTTCGAAGGGTATAAAAAATAAAAATATTATGAAAATTAACCATAAACATTTATTTAATTATGTTGCAGAATTAGCAGAATATAATAATAAAATAGATGGAATTATTCTATCAACTGATTCACAAGAATATTTAGATATATTTAATACTTTAAATTTAAAAAAAAATATTACTGGGAATTATTTAAGAAATAAAGATGTTGCTAGTGATAATTCAACATGTGAACAGTATATAGATGAGTTATTAATTTATTTAAAAAAAAATGATATATTAGTAAAAAACATAATTATATTACAATCAACCAACCCTTTAACTTGTAATCAAGATTTAACAGATTGTATTAATAAATATGAAACGTGTGATAACAAAATAATTGTTTCTGTAAGTAAACCATTACAACATTTAGGATGTATGATTGATATTCAAGACAATGACTTTAATTATATAACAAAATACGAAGGTTCAAACAGACAGAATTATAATACAAATCCATATTTTATTAATGGAAATATATATATAACAAGTGTAGAAGAATATGAAAAAAATAAAAATTTAAATCCTTTTATGGTTAAAGGAAAAACCAATTTCTTTTATCAAAATATAAATTCAGGATTTCAAATTGATTACTATAATGATGTTTATTTAGTTGAAAATGTATTAACTAATAGTTTTTTAAATAAAGGTTGGGAAGTACATCGAAATATTTTAGATTCAAATGATATAAAATTTATTTATGAACAAATAGAATTATATTTATCTAATCATAAAGATAAAATGGAAAAATATGATATAAATATGACAGAAAATAATTTAATAAATAGTATTCATTGTTTACATAAATTTGATAATACATTTATAGATTTTTTTAATAATAAAACAAATCTAAATAAAATAGTAAATAGATTATTAAATGAAGAAGTTGAAATTACAAATATTGAAGCTTTCTTAAAACCAGCAGGTTCTGGGAGAGAAGTACCTATTCATCAAGATAACAAGTTATTTTGTGTAGAAGATGCAAAGTCATTTACTGCATGGATAGCCTTGGATGAAATAGATAGTTCAAATGGTGGTTTAAAAGTTTGGACAAATTCAAATAATTTAGGTTTGTTAAAACATAGACCATCAATGATGTTAGGTACTTCACAAACAGTTGATGAATCAGAATATGATAAATTTGGAATAGATAGTTATATTATTAACAAGTTAAAACCAGGTGATATACAATATCATCATTGTTTAACTATTCATGGTAGTGATCCAAATATTTCAGATAAGAAAAGAAATGTAATTACAGTACAATATAAAGCAAAAAATAGTAGTTTTGATCAAAAAAGATTAAAAGAATATAGAGATGAAGTAATTAGACAACAAAGTATTTTGAAAAAATAATTGTATTAATTCTATAAATAAAAAATTATTTATAGAATAATATTATATAATAATAATGTGGCCTCAAATGAATGATATGATGATTGAAAAAGTGTCTGATGTTCTTAAATCTGGTAAACTAAATCAATGGAATAATAATTCAGTTAAAGAATTTGAAACTAAATTTGCAGATTATATAAAATGTAATCATGCTGTTGCTGTTTTTAATGGAACTGTTGCATTAGAATTATGTCTTAAAACTTTAGGATTAAAAGAAGGTGATGAAGTTATTGTGACACCTAGAACATTTATTGCATCAGCATCTTGTTGTGCATATTATGGAATAAAACCAGTTTTTGTAGATGTTGATATTAATAGTCAGAATATTACTTTAGAAACAATAAAATCTGGGATAACAGAAAAAACAAAAGCAGTTATCTTAGTTCATCTTGCTGGATGGCCTTGTGATTTAGAAGAAATCTGTAATTATTGTAGAGAAAAAGGAATATATATAATTGAAGATTGTGCTCAAGCTCATGGTGCTAAATATAAAGGAAAATCAGTTGGATCTTGGGGTGATATTAATGCGTGGTCTTTTTGTCAAGATAAAATTATTACAACTGGCGGTGAAGGAGGTATGGTTACAACTAATTGTCCACATTTATTTAGGAAAGCATGGTCAATAAAAGATCATGGAAAAGATTATGATACTGTATTTAACAAACAACATCCAGATGGATTTCGTTGGTTACATAAAAATATTGGTACAAATTGGCGCATGTTACCGATACAGGCAGTTATTGGGATTGAAGCATTATTATTATTAGATTCATGGGTTGAACATAGAAGAACAATTGCTGGTATTTATAATGAAGGACTCAAAGATATAGACACCGGTTGTAATATAAGATTAACATTACCAAATTCGGATATATATCATAGTTATTATAAATATTATTTTTTTATTGAATCAGAAAAGTTCAAAATTTCTAGGGATGAAATAATTCAAGAAATTAATAAAAATAATATAGTAGCGACTGTTGGTTCGTGTAGTGAAGTATATCTTGAAGAAGCATTATATGAATTTAAACCACAAAAAGAATTATTGAATACTAAAAAATTATTTACAACTGGAATAATGTTATTATGTGATCCAACAATTAGTATTCAAACTGCTGAAAAAAATATATTACTGATTAAAGATATAATAACTAAATCAATTATTTGAATATATAAATAAGCAATTCTTTTAATTTTTCATTATTAAGTTCTTCAACTTTTGTAAATTCATTTATTTCTTCTTCTTGTTTATCAAAATTATTTTCTTCAGAACTTTTAACAATAAATTCTATATCTGGATATTGTTCTCTTAATATATTAAATATATCAACTATTTTAATTTTCCAACATTTAGATGGATAATTTACGCAATTGTGAACTATGTTATTATTTTCAACTAAACTTAATATTTCTAAAGCAGTATCATTTGGGTCTGAAAAAAATCGTATGTGTTTATCATTATATAAATTGACTGTTTCTTTATTTCTAATGGTAGTTTTCCATTTTTGAGTAAATGAACCATCTGAATTCCAAAAATTAACACCTTGATAAACACTATACCCATGACTAATTGTAATTCTTTCAGAAGCTAATTTTGAAATTCCATATAAACATCCTGGATTATTAGCTTTATCTGTACTAATAGTTATAACATTTTTTACATTGTGTTTTTTAGATTGTTCGCAAATATTTAATGTACCGATAATATTAGTATCAATACATTGTTGTTGGAATTTTTCGCATGTATCAATGTATTTCATTGCTGCGGTATGAATAACAAAATCTATTTTATTTTCAGAAAAAATATCTTTAACGAATTCTTTATTTGATATATCTCCTTTATAGATTTTACAATTTTTATATAAAAAATCATTTTCTTTATATCTTTTTTCTGAATTTATCAAGCAAATAATATTACCATATTTCTTTCTATCAATATGTTTCATTATAAATCTTCCAAGATACCCAGAACTTCCTGTTATTAAAATATTCATATATATTAATATATATATTATTATTTAAATACAATTTATTAATATCAAGTAATATAATGAGTATAGACAATCAATTAGAGAAATTAATTGCGGGTAAAAGAGTCGCAATTATTGGTCCAGCCGAATATGTTTGTAAAGAATTAGATGATACACATGGCGCATATATTGATCAATATGATGTTATAATTAGACTAAATAGCTTTTTCTATTGTCCAGAAGAACTTAAAAAATTTTATGGTAGTAAATATCATATTATATCAAGTTCATTTTGGCATAGAACTAATCAAGATTATAAAGATCCTAATCTAGCTTGGAAAGTTGCTAGATACTGCGATGAAGATTCTTATAAACAATTAAATGAAAAAACTATATTATTAGAATGCTATGCTAGAAATGAATTCAACGAAATTTATACAAGGTTTAAAAATACAATCGATTCTAAGAATTTGTATTATGGTAATATTTCATCACAAAAATATGCTAATGTAGTTAATCTTTTAAAAAATATACACCCAATTACCAAGACACCCACAACTGGAATTGCAACAATCGGTTTGATTTTATCATTAAAACCGGAAAAATTATATATAACAGGTATAACTGCCTATCAAGAAAATCCGTATAAAGTTCATTTTGATGGATATGGGAAAGTACCAGATGAAGATGAAAGTGCATGGCCTACTAATGGATATAATGGTAAAACATTTAATGATAAAGATGGTAAAGAAAATGATAAAACACACCATAATTTTATGGGCGAAGCATATATTATGAAACATTTAATTGAAAATAAGCATATAAAAGTTGATAAATATATGAAAAAATTATTTAAAAATTTTAAATAAACGTGTTTTTCTTTAGTAGCTTTTTAAATTTCTTTTTTAAATCATCAAACATAAAATTTATAACAATATCTGCATATTCTAAAAAAGGGGGTTGTTCATAAAATTCCTTTAATTTATCAGGATTTTCCATTAACTCTTTAACCGTATTATAACAATCATTCATTGATTTTTCAGACGATGGGTCATATCTAATTATTCGATTTTGGTTAAATATCTTTATATCTTGTTCGTCGTTAGTTCGTCCAAAATAAATTGGTATACATCCTGCTGATATTGAATCAAGTATTTTTTCACTTGTATACCCTTCGTGTCCCGCATGATTCTCAGGACAAATATTAAAAATAAATTGACCAATATATTCTTGCTTTGTTAATCCTACATCATCAAAAGAAGGAACATTTTTATTCATTTTACCTGGACATTCAACAAAAGAAATTTTAGATAATAAATTTACAATTGGCATTCTATTTCCATACATGTCATGACTTGCAACAATTGAACAAAATTTAAGTTTACTTGTATCTTTTTCTAAAACTAGTTTATTGATAGATTCCATTCTTTCCTTAGAAGGATCTTTATAGTTTCCACTGTTTATATATAATGGATGTTTACAAAATTTTGATGATTTGATATAATTAATACAACCAATTACCATATCAAAATAAGTTTTCTCTTGAATCTTTCTGAATATTCCAGTAAACCTATTCATATCTTCAGTTACATATCCTATTTTAATTGCTGGTCCATTATATGTTATTGGTCCAAAACTATTTATAAATACGATATCTGGATTTTTTTCGTCCAATACAAATTCATATCCATCTTCTTCTAAAACTTGAATAAATGATCTTTTTAATAAATTGAAGTCTTTCCAAAAGTTATAATACCAAACTTTTATTTTCATATTAATTAAAATCAAATATATTTTTATATCTATTTTTATATCTATTTTTATATCTATTTTTATATCTATTTTTATATCTATTTTTATATCTATTTTTATATCTATTTTTATATCTATTTTTATATCTATTTTTATATCTATTTTTATATCTATTTTTATATCTATTTTTATATCTATTTTTATATCTATTTTTATTAATATAAAAATAAAAATCTAGATAATTATATATGGCAATACTCATAACTGGAGGCACGGGGTTTATTGGTAGTAATTTATGTAATTTTTTAGTAAATAATAATGAAAAAATTATTTGTATAGACAATAATTATACAGGTAATTTAAATAACATTAAACATTTATTAAATAATCCTAACTTTGAATTTATCAATATTAATATAAACGATAAAAATGAAGTTGATAAATTAGAAAAATATAAATTTAATAAAATTTATCATCTTGCATGTCCAGCTAGTCCAAAAGATTATCAAAAAGATCCAATATTTACATTAGATACTAATTATATTGGAACAAAAAACTTGCTCGAATTATCAAGAAAGTGTAATTCTAAAATTTTATTAACATCAACATCTGAAATATATGGCGACCCATTAGAATCTCCCCAAAATGAAAAATATTGGGGAAATGTAAATACAATTGGAATTAGATCTTGTTATGATGAAGGTAAACGAATTGCAGAAACATTATTTACAGAGTATAATAGAAAATACAATATTAATATTAGAATTGTAAGAATTTTTAATACTTATGGACCTAATTTAAATTCAAATGACGGTCGAGTTGTATCTAATTTTATAACTCAGGCATTAAAAAATGATAATATAACATTATATGGTAATGGGTTACAAACTCGTAGTTTTTGTTATGTTGATGATATGGTAATTGGACTTGTTAAAACAATGAATAGTGAAAGTTATATAGGTCCAATAAATCTTGGTAATCCAAACGAAATAACTATATTAGAAATAGCTAAAATAATTATAAAATTAACTGATTCTAAATCTAAAATAGTTTATCAAGAATTACCTTTAGATGATCCAAAAATTAGAAATCCTGATATTACTAAAGCAATAAAATATTTGAAATGGAAACCAAATGTTATATTAAATTCAGGACTACAGAAAACGATAGATTATTTTAAATTATATTTTTCTACCCAATAATCAGTTAAAATAAGATTTCTGTTTGGTTCTTTATACTTATGTTCTAAAGGTTTATTATTATTTAATAATTCTACCATTTCTTCCGTTGAATTAACATAATGCATATTATCTTCAAATATAAATTTATAGTTTATACTTACATTTGATACTGGAATTGTACCCAACCCTATAGATTCATAATGACGATAAGTATCATTTCTGTCGCCAATTGGGGATAATAAAAATTTATATTTTGAAATATTATTATAATATTCATCCCTATTACATTTATTACCATCAGGTAATATTTCTCTTGATTTATTTGTTTTTTTACTAACCCATAAATTACCAAGTAGTTCATCTTTTTTAATATTTCTATTTAATAATATTTCATCAATTATTGTAGACATATCACTATTTTTCATAATACCATAAGGAAATGGTATATATTTTTCGGATAATGGATAAATAGGATTTTGACAATACCATTTCATAATCATTGGATGATTTAATACAAAATCGGATATATCATTTTTATGTATTTGAGGTAGGTGCCATTGATATGTAATTAATTTAATAGGGTTTTTTAATTGTGGCAAAATTTTATTTAGAAAAATACCTAAATATTTTATTTGTACTGCAATTATATCACCTTTTTTAATTTTTTTTTTACAATCTAATAAATTATTTCCTATTTTAAATTTTGAAAAATCTAATTTTAAAGCATTCGATACAGATACTAATTCATCATCACCTAAATAATGATCACATATAAATAATGGTGTTAAAGGATTTATAATTTTAGAAAATTTATCTTCTTTATCTAATTTTTGAATTATTTCTAATTTATCAAAAAAACTCATATATATTAAAGTTTATATTTAAATATTAAAGTTTATATTTAAATATAAACTTTAATATATATGATTAATTTACATCTTGGTTGTGGAAAATTAAAACTTGATAACTTTATAAATGTAGATATTCAATCAAAAGTCGCTGATATGAAATTTGATATCAATGACTTGTCTGTTTTTAATAATAATGTAGTTGACCAAATCTATATGTGTCATACTTTAGAACATATTAGAAGACATAAAATTCTAGCTCTATTTTTAGAATGGAATAGAGTTATAAAAATTAATGGTAAGTTAAGGGTTGCTGTTCCAGATTTTGAAAAGGTTGTTAAAATTTATCAAAAAAATCACAATCTATCTGAACTGTTAGGTTTAATTAATGGTGGTCAGACAGATGATTATGATATTCATTTTGTAAACTTTGATTTTGATACTTTAAAAGAACTGTTGGAATCATGTGGATTTACTAATATTGAAAGATATGATCAAGACGAATTTCTTGGAGACAGGGATGATTACTCAAAATGTTACTTACCTCATATGGACAAAGAAAATGGTGAATTAATGTCATTAAATATTTTATGCACAAAATCTAATAATGTTAATATTGATAATGTTAAATTATCTGAGAATATGAAGAAATATCTTAAATTATAAACAATCGGATTCAACCATTTTCTTTACTAATTCTTTAAAACCAACCTTTGGTACCCATCCTAACTCTTTTTTAGCTTTACTAGCATCTCCTAATAATTCTTCAACTTCAGCTGGTCTAAAGTATTTTTCTGATACAAAGACTAATTCTTTACCAGTATTTTTATCATAACCTATTTCATCTACCCCTTCGCCTTTCCATTTTATATCAAATCCTTTTAATCCAAATGATTCTTCAACAAATTCTCTAACACTGTGAAATTCATTTGTTGCTAAAACATAATCATCTGGTGTATCTTGTTGTAACATATAATACATTCCTTCAACATAATCTTTCGCATGACCCCAGTCACGTTTCGCATCTAAATTTCCCAATACTAATTTTTCTTTTTTTCCATTAACTATATCTGATAATGTCATTGTTATTTTCCTAGTTACAAAAGTTTCGCCACGGCGTTCAGATTCATGATTAAATAAAATTCCCGAACAAGCAAACATACCATATGATTCTCTATAATTTTTTGTTATCCAATGTGCATATAATTTAGCTACTCCATATGGTGATCTTGGATAGAATGGGGTTGTTTCTTTTTGTGGAACTTCTTGAACCATACCAAACATTTCACTGGTTGATGCTTGATAAAATCTAATTTTATCTACATAACCACTTGATTTTATAGATTCTAATATTTTTAATACACCTACCCCATCAGTCTCTGCAGTATATTCTGGCATTTCAAATGATACTTGTACATGTGATTGAGCTGCTAGATTATATATTTCAAGTCTTTCTAATTCTTTATATTTTTCCTTAATCTGAAATAATATATTTACCATACAAGAAGTATCTGTCATATCACCATATTTTAAAATAAATTTATTTTTATTTTTATGATCAAAAGTTAAATGATCAATACGTTTAGTATTAAATGTTGATGCACGTCTTAGTATACCCCATACAATATAACCTTTTTCTAAAAGGAGTTCACTTAAATATGAACCATCTTGTCCATTTATTCCTGTAATTAAAGCAACTTTTGTCATATATATTATACTATAAAATAAATTTAACTATTTAGACTAATATTATTTGATGTCTATTTCATATCACTTATTGTTAAAACTAACTTTCTAAAATCTATGATATTACCATTTTTTTTAAACCGGGTATAATATTGTCTGTTATCATCATATATTTTTTTATTATAAATTAATTGCTTTGTATATACACAAGTGCGATTGATGTATATACCGATAAATATTGATATTCTTAAGACTAAATAATTAGATGGATATATAATGGAAACTATTAATAGTAAAAAAAAACTACAGAATTATATCTATCTCTTAAATGAATCTTGTAATAAATATAAATTAAAACTGACAAGTCAAAATATATCTTCAGAAGGTGAATTTAATCTTAATGATGAATTAAATAGTTTTTTCGATAATTTAACAAATGTATCATTTACAACATCTAAAGATGTTTTACACCCGAATCTAATTGCATTCCTTGTTAATAATGATATTTGTTCAATTAAAAGAATTAATGATGCTAAAAATAAGATTATTTGTTTTCTTGAAAATAATATTACTAAAAAAAATATATATATTTCTAAACAAATATGGTTTGGTTATCTATTTTTTGAAAAATTTAAAACATATCGCAAGAAAAAATATATGAAAGAGTTTTTTGACGAAGATGGATATATACAAAATCTTAAAATAGAAGAATGGTCTAGATCTTGGAATGGTGTTAAAAATACTAGAAGACTCGATTTTGAACTTGATATTGGGAATGACAGGAAGATCGTTATTGAATATTTAGAAGATCACCATACCAATGAACTGAAAGACTGGAATTTATATCAATCTATCAGGCTAGTTGATATTCTTTTTGGTGATAAACAAGATCAGATCGTTCATTTTGCTTTCGTATGGGACAAATTAATGAATGATACTTATATTAACCAAAAAGTAAAATATATTGTTAATAAAATAAAAGACTTTCACAATATAGATAATGAAAAAGAATATACTATTAGTATCTTAAATGAAGAAATTAAAAATAAAAAGTTATCCAATATATTAGTTGATGTATTTATTAACGAAAATCAACCTATTTTAGATTTAAATAAATTAGATAATATTTTTAGTATAAATAAAGAAAAAAAAGATGACCTTGTTGAAAGATTTATTAAAATGGCAGATTTAATGTCTTTAAATATTAATAAAAAGACTAGTAATATTTTTGATTCAGATTCTGAAGATGATATTGAAAGTGATATTAATACTGAAGGAAAAATATGTTTTTATAAACAAATAAATAATGGAAGTATAAATACAATATTATTAACTAACAACGGTTTATTTTTATATTTAGATTCTATTACAATGGAAGATCTTAACGAAAATAATAAATATATATTTAAAATTAGATTTGTAAATTTAATTGGTAAATCAGCATATGAGTCAGCAAAAAGAATAAGAAATATTATTCTTAAACAAAAAGAAAATATAATATCTGGATTAGATGAAATATAATTTTCTAGCTTAATTTAATGAATTCAGAAATATTAGAAAAAGATTTAATTAAAAATAATGCTAATAATATATTACAAAATGAAGATAGATACTTTTATATAATGATATCTGGCGATAAAATAAAAATATTATCATCATCTAGAAATAAGAGTGATGCACACGACGAAACATTAAATTTCCTTTATACAAAATTAGATAAACTCAATAATTCAGAAACTTTACCGGTTATATATCGATTTAATATTAAAAAATTTTCTAAATTAGAAAAAGAAGAATATAAATCTAATAATATTAGTTCATCTGGTGGTAGTGTTATTATTATTTTAGAAGAGGTAACTATTACTATTAAAAATAATAAAATAAAACTAAAAATAAATAATAATATTGACGGTAGTAATAAAATATTTATAGACAATAAATATTTAAAAAAATATAATATAGTTAATAAAAATATTTTAAAAAATATATCAAAAAAATATTTTTCTACACAAATTAATAGTTTTTCTGTTAATAAATTATCACATTTTATCATTTAATCAAAATAATGCAATACTTTCTTTACTATAAACTTAAAGTCGTGTTTATTCATGGAATGATTGAAATCTCAAGTTAAATATATGAATAAAAACACACAATTGCGAGATATAATTAAAAATAATGGAAATAATATATTACAAAATGAAGATAAATACTATTATATAATTGTATTAGGAGGTAAACCTAAAATATTATCAGCATCTAGATCCAAAATAGAAAGTAAAAATGAAGCAATTAATTTATTAAACGATAAAATAGATAAAATTAAAGAAAATACAAATATAAAATTTGATTTATCAGTCCGAGTTTGCTAAGCAAACTCTGACTGATAATCAACAACTTATAATAAGAAAATCTTGCAAAGATTTTCTTATTATAAAATTATATAGACTAACAATTAGAAAAGTTACGAAAGAAGAAAAAGAAGAAGATAATGAAAGTAACATTGATATGATAGGTGGTGTTCTTATTATTATTTTAGAAGAAGTTGATATATTTATTAAAAATAATAAATTAAAATTAGATAACACATGTAAGTTTGATTTAGATAATAGTAATAAGATTTTTATTGATAACAAATATCTTAAAAAATTGGTTTATCAATCAGAGTTTGCTAAGCAAACTCTGAATGATAACCAGTAACTTATTTCAAGGAAATCTTGCAAAATATGAAAGCTATGCTTTCAATATTTTTATTTGCTTTGCAATAAAAAGATTTTCTTGAAATAAAAATATAATACAGTCAGTGATAAAATATTAAAAACAATTTCTTTTAAATTTTCAATTAATAAAATTGATGGTGGATTTACTATAAATAGACTTTCACATTTCTTAGAATAAGCTTTTGGTTGACATACTCCAAATTGCTTAGCAATTTCGATTCGTCAAACCAATTTTTATAAATAAATATAATTAAGTAAATGTTATTTAATTATATTATATGGAAACAATATTAGTTACGGGCGGGACTGGTTTAGTTGGTTCAGCAATTAAAATAATTTCAGATAATTATAAACATAAGACACATTTACGATTTATATTTTTATCTTCAAAAGATTGCGATCTTACTTCTTATAATAAAACATTTCAGACTTTTGATTTATATAAACCTGATTATGTTATACATCTTGCAGCTAATGTAGGTGGTCTTTTCAAAAATATGAATTATAAAGTAGAAATGTTTGAAAAAAATATGGAAATTAATATGAATGTATTAAAGTGCT
>Ga0209632_10002333_pt1 | contig 18268 bp, 18 predicted proteins | sample COG_10_FD_184754 | JGI IMG/M metagenome (GOLD analysis project Ga0209632, IMG submission 184754) | Pelagic Microbial community sample from North Sea - COGITO 998_met_10 (SPAdes) (version 2) | ecosystem: Environmental > Aquatic > Marine > Neritic zone/Coastal water | place: Helgoland, sampling... | reverse complement strand
AAGAATTTTCCAATGTTCTGAGCGCAAACGGCGGGTCCGTTGTTGAGCAGGAATATTGGGGCGTCAAAACCATGGCGTATAAAGTCAACAAAAACCGCAAGGGCCACTATGCCTTTTTGAAAACAGATGCGCCTTCAGCAGCTGTTGCCGAAATGGAACGCCTGATGGCATTGCATGAAGATGTCATGCGCACATTGACCATCCGCGTGAAAGGCCACGAAGAAGGCCCCTCCGTTCAAATGCAAAAACGTGACGACCGTGGTGATCGCGGTGAACGTCGCGAACGCCGGTCTTAAGGAGCGCTAAGTCATGGGAACAAAACCATTTTTCCGCCGCCGGAAGGTCTGCCCTTTCTCCGGTGATAATGCCCCGAAAATCGATTACAAAGACACACGTCTTTTGCAGCGTTACATCTCTGAGCGTGGCAAAATAGTGCCGTCCCGTATCACCGCAGTCTCCGCAAAGAAACAACGTGAGCTGGCTCGCGCCATCAAACGTGCACGTTTCTTGGCCCTGCTGCCCTACGCTGTGAAATAAGGAGCCAAGCACATGCAAGTTATCCTTATGGAACGTGTGGCCAAATTGGGCCAAATGGGCGATGTCGTGAATGTAAAGCAGGGCTTTGCCCGCAACTTCCTGATCCCAACAGGTAAAGCCATGCGCGCCTCAGCTGCCAATATCGCAGCATTCGAAGCGCAAAAAGCACAGCTCGAAGCGCGCAACCTGGAAACCAAAGCGGATGCAGAAGCCTTGGCTGCCAAGCTTGACGGTCAGCAATTTATTGTGATTCGGTCAGCCTCTGACGCCGGTTCGCTTTACGGCTCTGTTACCATCCGCGATGCGGCCGAAGCGGCCGCTGAGGCCGGATTCAGCCTGGACAAAAAGCAGGTTGTTTTGATGGCGCCAATCAAAGATCTGGGCATCCACAATGTCGCCGTGCGACTGCACCCTGAAGTTGACGTCAAAATTGAACTGAACGTAGCCCGTTCGGTTGAAGAGGCGGAGCTGCAAGCGGCAGGGAAATCCATCCAAGATCTCGCGGCAGAAGAAGAGGCAGCAGCTGAGTTCGAAATTCAAGAATTATTTGACGATATCGGCGCTGCCGGCATGGATGACTTTGGCGATGGCGATGCGCCAAAGGACTCCGCGGGTGACGTATCGGATGACGAAGAGGCTTAAAGCCCCTACTATGTCAAGTCGAAACATTTAAACGCCGCTCTGTCTCAGGGCGGCGTTTTATTTGGCGCAAGGCCGCAACTGCCATGGGGCATGCAAAGCCCAGCCCATTACCAGAGCCCAACCCATAAAAAAAGCCATCCTTCAAACAAGGATGGCATGATGAACCTATAAGAAACTTGGGCCGGGTAGCCTGGAGCTAAACCGCGCCCGCATCCCAATTCAAAAAGGAGATGCGGGCGAAGTCAATTTATTCTTCGTCCATTGCTTCCACGACTTTTTGAAGCTCATCTTTAGAAACTTCTTTGTCGGACACTGTGGCCAATTCAAAGACATAATTAACAACTTTATCTTCGAACAAAGGTGCCCGCACTTGCTGCTGCATCTGTGGATTTTGTTGAACAAATTCAAAAAATTCGCGCTCTTGACCTGGATATTGACGGGCTTGATCCATCATCGCCTGTGTCATTTCCGCGTCGGTGACTACGATTTCAGCTTTTTGGCCCAACTCAGCTAAAAGAAGGCCCAAGCGCACACGGCGTTCAGCCAGTGTATTGTGATCATTTGTTGGTTCGATTTCAGGATGATCGTGGCCCTGCACATCAGGGTTTTCGTCATGCCAAAGTTGATGAGCGATTTGCCCCGCTTCGGCTTTTACCAAAGATGGGGGCAGCTCGAATTTCACCATCTTATCCAATGCATCAAGTAAGTGACGCTTTTGAACAGCGCGGGCTGCGCCAGCATATTCGGCCTCTAAACGCTCTGTGATCTGACCTTTCAAGGCAGCCAAATCTTCTGCACCAAACTTAGTGGCCAGCTCATCATTGATCTCAGCCGCCTTCGGCGCTTTGACAGCTTTAATTTTGCATTCAAAAACAGCGTCTTTGCCGGCCAGGTTTTCAGCGCCATATTCCTCAGGGAATGTGACCTTCACCTCAACGTCTTCGCCAAGTTTTACGCCGACCAGCTGTGCTTCAAAGCCGGGAATGAAAGAATTAGATCCCAAAACCAGCGGGTAATCTTCCGCAGCGCCGCCCTCAAAGGCTTTGCCATCGACTTTACCAAGAAAATCAATGGTCACTTGGTCGCCATCTTTCGCCTTCGTACCTTTCTTGCGATCTTCGAAATCCTGTGCAGTCTCCGCCAAATTTTTAAGGGCTTCTACAACAGAGGCTTCATCAGCCTTGGCAATCATTTTTTCCAGTTTGATTTTCTTAAGATCAACCTCAGGAATGCTCGGCAACGCTTCGTAGGACATCTCAACATGGATGTCCTCGCCCTCTTTCCAATCCTCGTTGGTCATCTTGACCGCAGGCTGCATCGCGGGACGATCGCCGCTGTCTTCAAAATGCTTGGACATGGCGCCATCAATGCTCTCTTGCATCGCTTCACCCATCAAACGCTGACCATATTGCTTTTTCAACAATGCCATCGGGACTTTGCCCTTTCGAAAGCCCTTCATTTCAATTTCGGGCCGCGCTTCAACGAGTTTTTCGTCAACCTTTGCGCTCAACTCATCTGCTGTCACTACAATATTGTAACCGCGCTTCAAGCCTTCGTTCAGGGTCTCGGTGACCTGCATAGTACATCCCTTTTCAAACCATGGTGCGGGTAGAGGGACTTGAACCCCCACGCCTTGCGGCGCTAGAACCTAAATCTAGTGCGTCTACCAATTTCGCCATACCCGCAAACTATGTGGCAGCCCCGAAGAGCCGCCATATTCCGGAGCTCTCTAACAAAGCTCGCCCGAGGATGCGAGTGGAAAATGACAGTTTTGGGACGAATTTTACTTATGACAAAAATTACAGTTGGGGCTGAACCATTTAAATCAGAAATCAGGTGTCATGGGAGCTAGAAAAGAGAGGCGGCTGGATTATTATCAACATGGTCGCTTCCTTGCCGGATCTACAGCAGAATGCGAAACTAAGAAATATTGTGGAAAGCAAGACCTCTGCATGACTCGGCTGCCAAGCCATAACACTTTGCCCGATGGCAATAACCGGCTGCGCCTGCTCGCCGCCCAAAGCCGCAGCACTCATATCGTATTGAGCAGGCGCTTTAACCTCAATGACCCTTTGGCCCAGCAATTTATTCTAAAGCGATGGAGCAAAGTTACTCTAAGATAGTGAAATAGGTCAGCGCTTTACAGTATTTCTCAGCGCGCTTCAGGATTGAGCGCCATAGTATAGCTGTTTCATGAGGCACGATTCATTTATGTGCAATAAATGTACATTTTGATTAATTTATAGGCAGTTTTTGCGATACCTGCGGCATTCCACCTTGATCCTAACAAAGAGTAATTGCCGGGCAAGACAAAAAGTGAAATTCCCGGGAAGCAATCAAACCATCGGGTGTCAAAATGAAAAAGATCGAAGCCGTAATCAAGCCTTTTAAACTCGATGAAGTAAAAGAAGCTCTTCAGGACATCGGCGTGCAGGGTCTTTCTGTTTTAGAGGTCAAAGGGTTTGGCCGTCAGAAAGGCCATACTGAACTTTATCGTGGTGCTGAATATGTCGTCGATTTTCTGCCGAAAGTAAAAATCGAAGTCGTTCTGGCCGACGACATGCTCGACAACGCAATCGAAGCCATTTGCACCGCAGCGAAAACCGATAAAATTGGCGATGGGAAAATTTTCGTGTCGACAGTTGAAGAAGCCATCCGTATTCGCACCGGTGAAACCGGCGACGACGCTATCTAACAACGCCTCTGAAGGAGAGACAATCCATGAGCCAAGCTCTTTTATCGAAGATCGCCGATGAAGGCATCGAATATGTGGACATTCGCTTCACGGATCCGCGCGGAAAACTGCAGCACGTCACCGTGTGCGCTGACCAAGTCGATCAAGACTTTTTGGAAGAAGGCTTTATGTTCGACGGCTCGTCGATCGCCGGCTGGAAATCCATTGAAGAATCCGACATGAAATTGATGCCGGACGTCGACACCGCCTATGTCGACCCATTCTACGCGGAGAAAACCATCTGCATTCACTGCACCGTGGTGGAGCCGGACACCGGCGAAAGCTATGCGCGTGACCCGCGCGGATGCGCGCAGCGCGCGGAAGCCTATCTGATCTCTTCGGGCATTGGCGATGTGGCCTATATGGGTCCAGAAGCGGAATTTTTCCTGTTTGATGATGTTAGGTTTGAAAATAAAATCAATAAAGTATCATATGAAGTTGATGCAGTTGATGCATCGTGGAACACAGACAGTGACTATGAAGTTGGCAACATGGGCCACCGTCCCGGCATCAAAGGCGGCTATTTCCCCGTGAACCCCATTGATGACGCGCAAGACATCCGCAGCGAAATGCTATCAACGATGAAGCGGATGGGCATGAAAGTTGACAAGCATCATCACGAAGTCGCGAGTTGCCAACATGAACTGGGCCTGATCTTCGGATCTTTGACCCACCAGGCCGATGAGCTGCAAAAATATAAATACGTCATTCACAATGTCGCCCACGCCTATGGCAAATCAGCGACTTTCATGCCCAAACCCATCGCAGGTGACAACGGCACCGGCATGCATGTGAACATGTCCATCTGGAAAGATGGCAAGCCTGTGTTTGCGGGCGACAAATATGCCGATCTTTCGGATGAGGCGCTGTATTTCATCGGTGGCATTTTGCGGCATGCAAAAGCTTTGAACGCCTTCACCAACCCATCGACCAACAGCTACAAGCGCCTGATCCCTGGCTTTGAAGCCCCTGTTCTACGCGCCTATTCTGCACGAAACCGGTCTGGCTGCGTTCGGATCCCATGGGCCGAGTCGCCAAAAGCCAAGCGCGTTGAAGCGCGCTTCCCAGATCCGGCCGCAAACCCCTATCTGTGCTTTGCCGCTTTGCTGATGGCAGGGCTTGATGGCATCAAAAATAAAATTCACCCCGGTGAAGCATCTGACAAGGATCTCTATGACCTGCCGCCAGAAGAGCTGGCCGATATCCCAACTGTTTGTGGCTCCCTGCGCGAAGCGCTGGACGCGCTGCAAGCGAACATGGGCTTCTTGACCGCCGGCGGTGTGTTCACAGAGGATCAAATCGCAGGGTATATTGACCTTAAAATGGAAGAGGTTCTTCACTACGAGCACACACCTCACCCCGTTGAATTTGGCATGTATTACAGCTGTTAAATGCGTTTCATAGCTAACAAACAAAAAAGGCGTCCAAATTTGGGCGCCTTTTTTGCCTGCGCAGCTCAAGTGCCGGACTGGGCCGGTTTTTTGATCAAATATGTATGAATTGAAAACAAGACCGCGCAAGTTCGCGGCAGACGTACAAGAGCTTGATGCTCAGAGCGAATATACGCGCCACGGCCATAATCCTCATCTCCACTGCGCGGATCGGTTTCGCTGCGTGGTTGAAACAAATCAGGTCGCACATACTCCAGCACATTGAACCGCCACATGGGGCGTCCAGCTCTTATCCCATCAAACAAGCGCTGCACCCGCTTGGCCACATCCGCGTCATATTCCTCCACCGGCCGATGTACTGCACTTAATGGGCGACCTATTTTTTCGCGCAAAGTCCAGCTGGCCGGGAAACACATCACGGCCGCGGTCAAGACATGCTCGCCGCCACGCTTTTCGTGTAGGCAAAGGTCTTCTTGCACCAAACGCGCCGCGTTGAGAAGCGGATCGCCAGCCAGCGGCACGCGCACCCCATCTGGGCGCTGCACCATCGTTGCTTCGACGCGATATGAGGGACGGCGGCGCAATTGCGCTAAGATTTCATCCAAGACCTCCTGTTTTGCCTCAGCAGAGGCGCCGGCGTCGGTAAATACATTGTCTGGAGAATCCTGCAAAAGCCGGTCCCGCTCGGCCAGTTGCGCCGCATAAGCCTCATCTTCAATCAGCCAACCATCCTCCGCCAGAGGCAACATTCCCGGTAATTTCTTATGTTCCGACACATCATAGGGAATCTTTTTTTGTAAAATTTCTGGCATAAAATCCGCCTCGCTTGCGGGAATTGTGAAAACAGATGTCGCAAATAAACCTGACACAGGCACGCTGCGAACGCAATCTTGCGCATGAAAGGAGCGTTTTAATGATTGAACCATTCCGCGAGAACCGCAAGATTGACCCCATCCGCGGCGCAATGACCGGCGACAACACCCCCAATGATATGGATCGAACCGAGATTGGCCCAACAAAACTGGCGTTTGACGAATGGGCGAGCGCCGGGCTTGTGCTGCCTGATTTGCAGCAGATGCGCCGTTTTCGTCACAACCGGCTGGTGCAAGGGGTCACGGCCCGCGACTATGGGGCCTTGGTGGTTTTTGACCCGCTGAACATCCGTTATGCCAGTGACAGTACAAATATGCAGCTCTGGAACACCCATAACCCATTTCGTGCACTGATCGTCTGCGCCGATGGCTATATGGTCATGTGGGACTATAAAAATTCGCCCTTTCTTTCGCAATTCAATCCGCTGGTGCGCGAGCAGCGTTCTGGAGCAGATTTCTTCTATTTTGACCGTGGGGATATGGCCCATTTGGCGGCAGAGGCCTTTGCCGGTGAAGTCTATGATTTGGTCCGCAGCCATGGCGGCGGCAATATGCGCCTGGCGGTTGATAAAATCATGATGGTCGGGCTCAGAGCGCTGGAATCTAAAGGGTTTGAAGTATCTGAGGGCGAAGAGCTGACCGAGAAGGCCCGCGTGATCAAAGGGCCAGATGAGATCAAAGCGATGCGCTGCGCCAGCCATGCCTGCGAGACCGCCGTGCGCACAATGGAAGAAGCCGCTCGTGCTGGGGTGCCCGGCGGACAGATGAGCGAAGATGACATTTGGGCCGTGCTGCATGCGGAAAATATTCGGCGCGGCGGCGAGTGGATTGAAACACGCCTCCTGGCCTCTGGTCCACGCACCAACCCTTGGTTTCAAGAATGCGGACCACGCCTGGTGCAAAACAATGAGATAATCAGCTTTGATACCGATCTCATCGGCAGCTATGGCATCTGCGTGGATATCTCCCGCAGCTGGTGGATTGGCAATCAAGCCCCCCGCCCCGATATGGTCGCGGCCATGCAACATGCCTATGAACATATTCAAAGTAATATGAGCATGCTGGCCCCGGGCGTTTCAATGCGCAGCCTGTCTGAAAATTGCCACCGCCTTGAGAATCAATATCAAGCACATAAATACGGCTGCCTGATGCATGGTGTTGGCCTGTGCGATGAATGGCCCTTGATTGCCTATCCCGATCATCTGGTGGATGGCGCGTTTGAATATGAGTTGGAAGCGGGCATGGTATTATGTGTGGAGGCTTTGGTCTCGCCCGAGGGCGGAGATTTCTCCATCAAGTTGGAAGATCAGGTTTTGATTACCGACGATGGGTTTGAAAATCTGACCACCTATCCATTTGATCCGGCGCTGATGGGGGCGCAGGCTTAGACCAAAAGCCCGCCTGCCAAATGAAAAGGGCGCCGCCGAAGCCGCGCCCTTATATGACTGAACGTCAAAACCCGTTACTTGCGCGCGCGGCCCACCAGGCTCCAAAGCGCTGGCAACAAGAGCGCCGCGAGGGCCAATTTCACCACATCTCCCAGCAAGAATGGCGTCAAACCCCAGGATAAAATAGGCGCTTCCAGGCCGTAAAGCACGGTCAACCAAATCAGGCCAGGCACATAGATGAGCGCATTGCCGAGCACCAAGGCCAGGGCCATTTTGCCCCGCGCCCGGTCCCAACCCTTGCGCGCCATAGCACCTAGGGCCACGACGGCGAGAACATAACCAACCAAATAACCGCCCGTACTGCCCATCATATAGCTGAGACCAGAGACCTCTGCACTGGAGCGGGCAAAAACGTCAAAGCCCAATGCGCCTATCAGCATATAGCCCAAAATCGTTGCCAGACCCAAGCGTGCGCCATAGGCCGCACCAATACTCAAAACAGCAAAAGTGCCCATGGTCATTGGAACTGGGAACATCGGAATCTTGATTTTCGCGGCGAGGACCAAAGCGGCGATGCCTGCTACGACCAAAACCAATTGCTTAACCCGCAGCGCTAGGCCGGTTTGCGGAAAAATAGCCTCTGCCAGTGTCAAAGACGGGGTCTGTGTGGTCATGTTAAATTTCCTTTTGTTTTGCAGCTATGACTTAGCCTTTGTCACCAACCCTTCGCAAGGCCTCATCTGTGCGTTTTGCGGTAACAGGAGCGCATATCATAGCTCTTGCGCGGTCCGGTCACCTGCCAATAGGCCGTCCAATCAGGCCAGTGCGCAAAATCATAGGTCACATGATATTCATCCGGCGGGCAAAGATGATGCGCCGTCGGGCTGCTTTGTACCAAATCAATATGGTGGAAGAATCTATCATCCTCAAAGAAGACATCAATGCCACCGGCCACATCGGGGTGCCAGCGATAGCGCCGGCTGCTGGCAAGAGCTGGGCTATGCGCCAAAATCAGCTGCCCAGTTTCATGATACCAGCCGTCTGCAATGCGGCACTGGCCCTTGAATTGTACCGGAGTATCTTGATGGTGATCGAAGATTTGCCGAGTGATACCCCAGCTGTGACCCATAAAGTCATCAAGGCTAAATGGCAGTTTTGGCAGGGGTGCGGCGCTCTTGGATATCATAGCCTTCCCTAGCAGGTCTTGCAGTGCAATCAAACCCGGCGGCTGCGCTTGAACCCACGCGCGCGGCAGTCTAAGAGGCAGCCACACGCTCCCAACTCACGAGGCCATGATCCTATGATCGAACGTTATTCCCGCCCTGAAATGGTTGATATCTGGTCACCCAAAACGAAATTCCGCATCTGGTATGAAATTGAAGCACATGCCTGTGATGCACAGGCCAAATTGGGCGTGATTCCACAGGCCAATGCCGATGCGGTTTGGACAGCGAAAGATGTAGAGTTCGACGTGGCGAAAATTGATGCCATTGAAGCGGTCACAAAACACGACGTAATCGCCTTTTTGACCCATCTATCCGATATTATCGGCGGAGATGTGGCGCGTTTTGTACATCAAGGCATGACCAGCTCTGACGTTTTGGACACCACGTTGAACGTGCAGCTCACCCGAGCTGCCGATATTCTAATTGCGGATATTGAATCTTTGCTGGCCGCACTCAAGCGCCGCGCGCTGGAGCATAAAGACACCGTTCGGATTGGCCGAAGCCATGGCATCCACGCCGAACCTGTGACCATGGGACTGACCTTCGCACGGTTTTATGCAGAAATGGATCGCAACCTAGAGCGCATGCGCCGGGCCCGTGATGAGATCGCCACTGGCGCGATTTCTGGCGCGGTTGGCACCTTTGCCAATATAGACCCTTCCGTCGAGGAACATGTCTGCGCGCAATTGGGGCTGAAACCAGAACCCATCAGCACACAAGTCATCCCGCGCGATCGTCACGCAGCCTTCTTTGCCACGCTCGGCATTGTCGCAAGCTCCATTGAGAATATCGCCATTGAAATTCGCCATATGCAGCGCACCGAAGTTTTGGAAGCCGAAGAATTTTTCTCCAAAGGTCAAAAAGGCAGCTCCGCCATGCCGCATAAGCGCAACCCGGTTCTAACCGAGAACCTCACCGGTTTGGCGCGCATTGTGCGGATGGCCGTGGTGCCGGCGATGGAAAACGTGGCCCTGTGGCATGAGCGGGATATCTCACACAGCTCCGTAGAGCGGGCCATCGGCCCCGATGCCACCATCACCCTTGATTTTGCCCTCGCCCGCCTGACCGGTGTGATTGATAAATTGGTAATCTATCCAGACAATATGATCGCAAATATGAATAAGTTTCGCGGATTGGTACATTCTCAGCGGGTCTTGCTGGCACTGACGCAAAAAGGCATGAGCCGTGAAGATAGTTACCGCCTCGTGCAACGCAATGCGATGCGGGTCTGGGAGCAAGGTGTAGATTTCTTGACAGAATTGAAAGCCGATCCAGAAGTCACGGCTGCCATGTCTGTGGAAGAAATCGAAGATAAATTCGATCTTGGCTACCACACGAAACATGTGGATACTATTTTCACCCGCGTCTTCGGCGCCTAAACCGAAAGCCCTCTGCGCCGATGTGAGCCTGGGGAGCATTTCCAGCGCTGGACAAAGTTTGACCACGCGCCTATTTTCGTGGGATGACAGAATTTTTTGGAAAACGCTGGCATGATATGGGCGGAGATCCTGCCGGGCCTATCAATCCAGACGAACATGATTTTGCCCTTTGGGAAAAAAGAGTAGACGCCTTGATGGTGCTCACCTCTGCCGCCGGGCTGATGACCACCGACAGCCTGCGCCGCGTATTGGAAGATATGGGCCCAGATGCTTATGAAACCATGACATATTATGAACGTTGGATCGCATCCGTCGCACAAAACATGGTGGAAGCCGGTGCTGTGACCACAGAAGAATTGGGCGCGAAAATGGCCGAAGTGCGCGCCCGAGGAATAACCTATGGCGCGGCCTCATGAAAGTGCGCGTCAAATCCCATTGGCCGCCGGGCCATATCCGCACGCCGGCCTATCTGCGCGGTAAAATCGGGCATATTGAACGGCGCATTGGCCTATTTAACAATCCCGAAGAAAGTGCCTATCGCCAAGCCGGTCCGCAGCGTGAGCTGGTCCGCGTTCGCTTTCATATGGCAGAAATATGGGGCGCGCGAGCCGAACGGGGTGAGGATGTGATTGAAGCGGAAATTTATGCCCATTGGTTGGAGCCTGTTTAATGCCGCATGATCACCACGACCACAGTCATGAAGGCCTGTCCCCCTCTGGCCATCCCTATCGCGCTGATAACGACACGGGCCTCAGCTATTGGCAGGTGATGGAAATAGCCTTGCGCGAATTGCTCATCGAAAAAGGGCATCTGACCGCTGCGCAAATCCACGCGCAGATCAACGCAATGGATAGCCGCAGCCCCGCCAATGGCGCGCGAGTCGTGGCCCGGGCTTGGGTGGATCTTGAATTCAAGGCAGCCCTGCTTGACAATGCAGGAGAGGCCAGTCGCACCATGGGATTTGACATTGGCCCGATGCATTTGATCGCGCTGGAAAATACCAACGAGGTGCATAACGTTGTGGTTTGCACACTCTGCTCTTGCTATCCGCGCAACCTGCTGGGCCTGCCGCCAGACTGGTATAAATCGCGGGCGTATCGATCTCGAACTGTAATTGAACCTCGCAAAGTTCTGTTAGAATTTGGCCTGAGTCTTCCCGAGCAGATGCAAGTGCGGGTGCACGACAGCACCGCAGATATGCGCTACATCGTTATACCAGCCCAGCCGGAAGACAGTTTTGGCCTCTCCGAAGAGGCGCTTGCCACTTGGGTGACGCGCGACAGTATGATCGGCGTTGGTCTCCCGTTAGCACCGCAATGACCCTAACTGCCGCGCAAAAAGGTGCTGCGCTTATGGTCGCAGGGGTGTTCTGCATGGCCTCAATGGATGTCATGACCAAAATCTTAGGCCATAGTATCCCGGTGGCGCAAATTGTCTGGCTGCGCTTTGTCTCACAGGCCCTCTTGGTTGGTGCAGGATTGCTGATTGCTCGGCATCCAGTTTTCACCAGCGCGCATATCAAACTGCATATGGTCCGCGGATTGGCCACGACTTTCAGCAGCTATATGTTTTTTATGGGTATAATTTATTTGTCACTTGCGGATGCCACAGCTTTGATCCAACTTGGTCCGGTGATGGTGACATTAGGCGCGGTTTTGGTTTTGGGCGAAACAATCGGTCGCCGCCGCATCCTTGGAATAGCCGCCGCCTTTCTTGGAGCGATGCTGATCATCCGACCGGGATCCTCTGTCATGGCACCGGCCTCCGCATTCCCTATACTGGGAGCGATCGGTTTCACAGTCTATGCGCTGGCAACACGTTTTGTACGCAGCGATGGGCCTTGGACCGCATTATTCTTACAAGGCGTCTTTGGCATGCTGTTCTCCTCGCTGCTGGTGCCATTCTTTTGGCAGCCCATTGCCCTAGCCTCACTGCCTGTGGTGGCGGCTCTCGTCGGGTTTGGCATTTTGGGCCATTTGCTGATGATCCGTGCCTTCGCCGCAGCGCCAGCCAGCGATATCGCGCCTTATGGCTACGCCGGGCTACTTTTTGCCGTGATCTTCGGACTGTTGCTCTTTGGCGAGATACCAGATGGCTTCACCCTCTCTGGCGCGCTTGTTATTGTAAGTGCTGGAATATATGTGTGGTATCGTGAGAGGCTCATCCAAGCTCAGGACGACAATGGCTAAAACTGGCAAACCGCGAGGAACACTGCGCCAAAAGCTCGAATATCTGGCTATTATGGCCTTTTTTGGCGCGATGTGGCTGGTGCCCTACAGGCTGCGAAATCGCTGCGTTGGCGCCTGGCTGCGCGGTTTTTTGGGCCGCATGCTCGGGTATCGCAAGCGGGTTATGGATAACCTCGACCTGATTTACCCCGATATTCCCCAAATGCGAAAATTGCAGATTGCCAATCAGGTGCTAGACAATGCCGGACGCACCTTCACGGAAAATATGTTTCCCAAGCAGTTCCAAGTACAAAATCCTGACATAAAGCTGCATGGCGCTGGCCTTGAGGCTGTCCTGCAGGCCCATAAAGAGGGCCGCCCGATCATGTTTTTCTCCGGGCACTTTGGGAATCATGAAGCCTTCCGCGCCGCACTTTTCAAACATGGGCTCAAGGTGGGTGGCATGGTTCGGCGCATGGCTAATCCCTATTTTGATGTGCAATATAAGCGCATGCTCGACATCAACGGGCGCGGTGGCCGCGTCTTTGAAGCAGACAAACACGGCACCTTGGCCATGTTGAAATCCCTTAAAACCGGCACAGCGCTTGTCTTATTGCTCGACCTGGCCGTCGGCCATGGCATTGCGGTGAATTTCATGGGGCGCCCAGTTTATTGCTCGGTGACAGCGGCGAGTTTCGCACTGAAGACCAAAGCACTATTTGTGCCCTATTTCTCAATGCGCAATCGCGATGGGGAAAGCTTTAGCGTTGAGATCGGCGCCCCCATTGAGCACAGCGATGCAGAGACAATGACACGCGAGGCGACACAATCGCTAGAAGAGCGGGTGCATGCCGATCCGGGGAATTGGTTTTGGATCCATCGGCGCTGGAAATATTGCCCGCCTACAGATTAAGCCCCAAAAAGGCTCCTGCCACATGCGCCGTTAATTTACCCAATAGGCAATGAAAATCTCACCATTGTCCTGATATTACAACAAAACAATATAACGCCCCCCCAGCACCCCAGTTTCAAACGTGGTGGGCCGTAGGCCGTCCCAGAGGCCTAAGTTGTGCCATTCGGTCACAATATTGGCATAATTTACCCGACGCCCCGCATTCTGCCCACTATGAATATCGACAGTCTCCAAAGGTGAAACACCCACAAGATAGACATCATAGGGACTGGAATAATAAACGTTTTGTAAAGTAATTTCATAAGAGGCCCCCATCCGCCGAATGGAAAGCTCTGCCCCCGGTACCAGTTGCGCATATTTCTGGATCAAAGACGCAACCTCCGCGCTTTGGCCGCCAAAAGAGCTTTCGACCCCATTGACGATAAATTGTGGCGTAAAAATCATCCGCTCGTCCAACGCCTGCGCATAAGCTTTTTGACGCTCGGTAAAATCGGGATGAGCAAAGCTATCTGCCCAGCCGATATAGTCCCAATAATCCACATGCCATCCCAGTGCGATGATATCCCTTTGCTAGACGAGCTCCGACAAATATTCATCCGTCGGTGGGTAGGAAGAGCAGCCCTGGGAGGAGAACAGCTCAACCACCACCAGCGTATTCTGCCCATAGCCGAAATTGGGGACAATCAGCATGAAGAGGCAAAGGATCTGTAAAGCAATACGGTGCAAAAGGGTCGGTTCCTAAGTTATTTTTCATCAGCATAAAGCATCAAATTGTAACTGACCAATCCATCAATCGTTCACAGATGTTAGAAAAATCCGCCCTTGGTATACAAATGTATGCGATACCTCTTGATCCGCAAGTACCAGAGCTGATAAGAGGCCTCAACATCCTTTCAATCCTGGAGATTTTCATGACCGTAGTTGTTGGGCAGGACACTGCTAAAACGCGCCGCACTCTAAATGTGGGCAGCAAGAGCATCGCATATTATTCTATTCCCGCCGCTCAGGCCGCTGGTTTGGGCGATTTCTCGTGCCTTCCCGCCGCCCTGAAAGTGGTGTTGGAAAATATGCTGCGGTTCGAAGACGGAAAGACTGTATCTGTTGACGATATCAAAGCCTTTGCCGAATGGGGCGTAAAAGGCGGAAAAAACCCGCGAGAAATTGCCTATCGCCCGGCCCGCGTTTTGATGCAGGATTTTACCGGCGTGCCGGCAGTGGTTGATCTGGCCGCCATGCGTGATGGGATTGTGGCGCTTGGCGGGGATCCGGAAAAGATCAACCCGCTGAACCCAGTGGATCTGGTGATTGATCATTCGGTCATGATTGATGAGTTTGGCACCCCGCACGCTTTTCAAATGAATGTTGATCGGGAATATGAGCGCAATATGGAGCGCTATACCTTCCTTAAATGGGGTCAATCGGCCTTTAACAACTTCCGCGTTGTTCCACCCGGCACTGGCATCTGCCACCAGGTGAATCTCGAATACCTATCCCAAACAGTTTGGACCGACCAAGACCAATACGGTCAAGAGGTTGCCTATCCTGATACTTTGGTCGGCACCGACAGCCACACCACTATGGTCAATGGCGCTGCTGTTCTCGGTTGGGGTGTTGGCGGCATTGAAGCCGAAGCGGCCATGCTGGGCCAGCCGATCTCAATGCTAATCCCAGAAGTTGTCGGCTTTGAGCTGGCTGGGGCGATGATGGAAGGAACTACCGGCACCGATTTGGTCCTAAAAGTGGTGGAAATGCTGCGCGCACGCGGTGTTGTTGGTAAATTCGTGGAATTTTATGGAGCGGGCCTCAACAATTTGCCCCTCGCAGATCGCGCAACCATCGCCAATATGGCCCCGGAATACGGTGCCACCTGCGGCTTTTTCCCAATTGACGACGAAACCATCCGCTATCTGCATGCCACAGGCCGCGATGAAGATCGTGTGGCCTTGGTGGAGACCTATGCGAAAGAAAATGGCTTCTGGCGCGATGAGAATTATGCGCCGATCTATACCGACACATTGCACCTTGATATGGGCACGATCGTGCCTGCGATATCTGGCCCCAAACGTCCTCAGGACTTTGTCGCACTTACCGAGGGTCAAAATGCCTTCCGCCGCGAAATGGAAGAGACTTTCAAACGCCCCATGGGCAAGGAAATTCCAGTCTCCGGCAAAGATTACACCATGGAATCGGGCAAAGTTGTGATCGCGTCGATCACCTCCTGCACCAATACCTCAAATCCCTATGTGATGATTGGCGCGGGTTTGGTTGCGCGCAAGGCGGCAGCCTTGGGGATGGACAGTAAACCTTGGGTGAAAACTTCCCTCGCCCCGGGCTCGCAAGTAGTATCGGCCTATCTCGAAGCGGCAGATCTCCAAAAAGATCTGGATGCCGTTGGCTTTAACCTTGTTGGCTATGGCTGCACCACCTGCATCGGCAATTCCGGCCCGTTAAAAGCCGAAATTTCCTCGGCCATTGCAGAGGGCGATCTCGTTGCCACTGCCGTGCTATCGGGCAACAGAAACTTTGAAGGGCGCATTTCACCTGACGTGCGCGCCAACTATCTGGCCTCGCCGCCCCTGGTGGTCGCCTATGCTCTGGCTGGTACATTGGATATTAACTTGGCCACAGATGTGATCGGCCAAGATCGCGATGGAAATGACGTCTACCTCAAAGATATCTGGCCCACCACGCAAGAGGTTGCCGAAATGGTGGAAGCGACCGTAAAGCGCGAGGCCTTTGTGTCGAAATATGCCGATGTGTTCAAAGGTGATGAGAAATGGCAAGCTGTGGATGTGACCAATCAAAAAACCTATGATTGGCCCACCTCTTCGACCTATGTGCAAAACCCGCCCTATTTCCAAGGTATCACTATGGAGACCCACAAGATCACCAATCTTGAAGGTGCCAAGGTCATGGCAATTTTGGGTGATATGATAACCACAGATCACATTTCACCAGCAGGCTCGTTCAAAGACACAACTCCAGCCGGAAAATATCTTACCGAGCGCCAAGTCAGCCCGCGCGAGTTCAACTCCTATGGCTCGCGCCGCGGCAATCACGAGGTCATGATGCGCGGCACCTTTGCCAATATCCGCATCAAGAATGAGATGCTCGACGGGGTAGAAGGCGGCTATACGTTGGGTCCAGACGGCAGCCAAATGGCAATCTTTGATGCGGCCATGGCGTACCAAACGCAAGGCACCCCATTGGTGATCTTTGGCGGCGAACAATATGGCGCCGGCTCCAGCCGCGATTGGGCTGCGAAAGGCACCGCGCTTTTGGGGGTTAAAGCTGTGATCGCCGAGAGCTTTGAGCGTATTCACCGCTCAAACCTGGTCGGCATGGGCGTTATTCCGTTTGAGTTCACAGGCGGCGACAGCCGTAAAAGTCTTGGACTCAAAGGCGATGAAACCGTTTCAATCCGCGGCCTAGAAGGGGTCAAGCCTCTGCAAGAAGTGCCCGCAGAAATCACCATGGGCGACGGATCTGTGAAATCCATCACGTTGAAGTGCCGGATTGATACGGAAGTTGAGATTGACTACATCGAAAACGGCGGCGTGCTGCACTATGTGCTGCGCAACCTTGCTAAGGCCGCATAAGCGTCGATGTATACGAACAAAGGCCTCGGGAAACCGGGGCCTTTTTTATGCGCTCCACACTATAATGCTTTAAACAGATTGGTGTTTCCTAGAACTCCAACCCAGCCTCTGCCAAAGCAGGCAGCACCCGCGTTTGCAGGTTGCGCTCCGTCAGAGGGCCGGTCACACGCATGATCACAGTGCCATCGGGGCCCAAAACAAAGGTTTCCGGCAGCCCATAAACTCCCCAATCCAACGCCATTTTCGCCTGAGGATCAGCGCCGGCCTGAGCGTATGGATTGCCCAATTCGGCCAAAAATGCCCGCGCCTTGGCCGGATCATCTTTATAATTCACGCCATAAACCGCAATGCCGCGATCGGCGAACTCCATTAAGGTCGGATGTTCTGCCCGGCAGGGTGCGCACCAGCTGGCCCAAAAATTGACGAGTTTGACCCCGCCAGTCGTCAAATCCACCTGTGCAAAGGGCACATGCCCTTCCAGCGCGTCCAACTGGACGCTGGGGGCCTTCTGACCTGCAATGGCGCTTGGCAAGCCCTCTGGATCCTCCCGCTGCATCCCCACAAAGGCCAGACCGACAAAAACTGCAAAGATCGCAACCGGCAATGCCAAAAGCAGCTTACGCATCGTGAACAGCCTCCATCGCCGCCAAGTCGCGTTTTACGGCACGGCTGCGCTTCGCATAAAGCCCAATGATCACCGCAAGAGCCAAGAGGCTCAGCACATAGGAACTATTAACTTCTAACGCATATTTTCCCAAATCTGGCATCATTCCATCCGCTCCCGTGCCTGCAATACCTTCAACCGTCGCGACCGTACCTCTGTGCGGGTGCCGATCAATAACAATGTCAAAAACAACAGTCCAAACCCCGCCATTGATAGGAGCAGCGGTTGGAAAAAGACGTTGGAAATATTGTCCTGCTGCGCCCCATCGGCCATGGTCACGGTAGTGCCCTGGTGTAGGCCTTGGTTCCAAAATAACACCGCATAGCGACTCAACATCGCAAAAACCGCTCCAACAATTGCCAAGACGGAGGTCAAATCCGCCGCCGTGTCCTCATCCTCAATGGCCGCCCAGAGGGCGATATAGCCCACGTAGAACAAAAACAGGATCAGAAAGCTGGTCAACCGTGGATCCCAAACCCAATAGGTGCCCCACATCGGTTGCCCCCAAATGGCGCCCGTGGCCAAGGCGATCAGCGTCATCACCATGCCCACAGGAGCCGCCGCTTTGGCCGCAAGCACAGAGACATGTTGGCGTCGTATCAACCAGACCAACGCCCCGACAAACATCAGCAAATACCCGTTGATCGCCATCAGTGCGGCCGGTACATGCAGGTAGATAATCTTCACAGTAGAGCCCTGCCGAGTATCATCGGGTGTAAAAAAATAACCCCAAATCAATCCAGAACATAAAGATA
>Ga0209632_10002332_pt1 | contig 18279 bp, 8 predicted proteins | sample COG_10_FD_184754 | JGI IMG/M metagenome (GOLD analysis project Ga0209632, IMG submission 184754) | Pelagic Microbial community sample from North Sea - COGITO 998_met_10 (SPAdes) (version 2) | ecosystem: Environmental > Aquatic > Marine > Neritic zone/Coastal water | place: Helgoland, sampling... | reverse complement strand
TAAATAATAAGGGGAGAGCACATGACATATGTACAGCATCAATAATTTTCAAATTAGGATGAGATTTATAACTAAAATCAACAGTTTTAAATTCATTAATATCAGTAGTTATACCATGTAGCTCAATATTTGTACTATCGAATAACTCTTGTAATGTAACGTCAATAGTAAAATTTTTTGCAAGTAATAAAGGTGATAAACATTTTTCCCATAATTCTACATCATATATGCCTTTTTTAGTAAAGACATTATAAATTGCAGTAGACGGTTTCATATCAAAAATTTTTTCCCATGGTCTATTTATTTGATAATTTATGATGTCTGTGAAATCATATTTTAATGCTATACATAATGCATTTATAAATCCAATTGATACACCATATACAGTTTTAATTTTATCAATATTGATAATTTTTTCGTTTAATAAATAATTTATAGAGGATGATTGAGAAATACCAATAGGTCCACCTCCACTAAATACTATATGTTCAATATTCATAATAATAAAAAAGATTTAAACATTTTTTATCTAACTCAAATACATTAATGTCCACTATTTTCGACTTAAATAAAGATATTGAAGAAATTGGAGATAAACTTAATTTAGATGATTTATATGATAAAAAGAAACAAAGTGATTTAAATAAACTTGAAAATTATAAAAAAATATTGAAACGCATTCATATCAAAATTAAAAATGCATCTCGCCAAAAACTAGATAGTCAATTTCTTTGGTATCTTATACCCGAAACTATTCTAGGAGTACCAAATTATGATCAAGCATCATGTATTGCTTTTGTTCTTGATAAATTACAAGATAACGGATTTATGGTAAAATATGTACATCCTAATACAGTATTTATTTCTTGGAAACATTGGGTACCGAGTTATATCCGTACAGAAATCAAAAAAAAGACGGGTGTTGCCGTAGACGGTTACGGTGAAGTTGTAGGAACAAGCGATGGAACAGAAATAGATAGTAAAGATCCAAATAATATTATATTCACACCAAAGAATGATAAAAAATCAGATAAGGGGAAAGACTTTAAGTCAATTACCGCTTATAAACCGACTGGTTCCATATATAATAATGACGCACTTAGTAAATTTCAAAAGTAAATAATTATAAATATTGAATTAATTTTATAATTATTTAGTGTTTTCTGGTACGATTACGGCGACGAGATGCAGTTTTTCTAGACTTCTTTCCACCTCTTAAGTTACAGAAATTCCATTGATTCATGTCACTTCTCGTCAAGTTACCGTCTTTATCTGCAACTATGATTTTCGCCTGACCATAACCATCACTTGGTTCGTACGAGTCGTATTTGTATGTAGTGAGACCCAACGCTCCTTTTTTTACACAATCACCACGATCTGGTAAATCACCCATGTTAACCTGACGACCGCCTTTTTTCATACGACGAGATGCAGTTTTTTTAGACTTCTTTCCACCCTTTCTAGACTTCTTCCCTGCCTTTGTCTTGCGTGTACTACGCTTTCCTCCACTCTTTGAACGTCTTAAACCTGCTCCACCGCCAATAAATGATCTTCTAAGTCCAGCACCCATTATATATTAGAAATAGAAATTAAATTAATTGTTGCATATCTTTTTTTATATTCATCTCACGCAATTTATTTCTTTCAAGTAATTTTGAAAAGACAATTGATTTATAGATACTTATACCTTTAATAAAATCACTTTGACAATCAATATAAAGCTGTGTAATAATTTCACGAGTTTTACTAAATAATTCATTCAGTTTGGTTTCACTAATATTTTTTTTCAATTTAACAGTCGTTTTTTTTGTTTTTTCATTAATTGTAAAATCAAATATTTCCTTTAATATTAAAAGCAACAAATCATATTTAGCGAATGTTTTAGAAATAGTCGAATTTAAATGATTGGCATATTTTTGAAATGACGTATTACTCTCTGCTCCAAACTTTATATCAGTATCTTCAAGTTGTGTTGTACATAGTGGGTCATTAGAATAGTCTTCTAGTTTAATATCCGCAAAGGTTTTTATTTCTTCACCGGGAGTTTCATTTTTATTTGAAAATGTTTTATACATATTGATGATTGTAGCTTTATATTCGGTTTCTGATTGCGGTGACATTTCATACATTTTCGTAGTGAAATTATATTTGTCTTTGAATAAATCTTCCAATTGTGCTATTCCATGTTCTTCATTTAAATTCTTACCTTTATAATTACAAAATGCAGGTTCTTTTACACCGCCTCTCTGAACAACAGGCTTAAAATTATTTATTTCTTTAGGAATTTCATCTGGATTGTTTTGTTGTTGTTCTGGTGCTTGTTGTTGTTGTTGTTCTGGTGCCTGTTGTTGTTGTTCTGGTGCCTGTTGTTGTTGTTCTGGTGCCTGTTGTGTTAATTCTATTTCCCCCTTTTTAGAATTATCTATAGATAAATCTTGTTTTGGTGGTTGTGGTGATTCTACGTTAGCCATTAGTTTTTCGTCAAATAAACTTTTCAAAATTTCAATCCTTAAATCACAAATATTTTCTAATTTATGAAACTTCATATTTAAATGTGCCGAATCTTCATTCATGCGATATGTTTCGGGGTTTATGTTATGAAAACCAAAAATATCAAGTTTTTCTCCTGAACCTTCCGAATATGTGGGATTTAATGTTTTTGATATGGCAGCATATATTCTTAGTATTTTAATAAAATATTTTGCTAAACCAGCACATAAGCGGTTTTTTCTCGTCTGTTGGTTTTTTTTAAGATTTGTAGCATGTTTTACATATGTAGTATCGTTAACTTTTGTAAAATCGACATCAACTCCTTTTTGTTGATGTTGTGCCAGATATTCTATTTGAACGGTATTTAAATTTTTATCTAAAACATCCTTTGTTAAAATTTCGATTTGACTACAATAAGTATCGTCAAATAAATTTGTAAGTTCTTCGAAATTTAATGATGAAGCATAATTACCAGCAATATCTCCTATTTTTTCTAATAGATCTGTTTTTCCTGTGTCAGATAATAATTTACCTGAAGATTGACTATTTCCCATATATAAATACAGTATAATTTTTTTATATGCAAAACGTCGATAATTTAATTAATTAATTAATTAATTTAAACTAAAATTGATATATTTTATTATAGATTAGAGTATAGCACATATGGAACGGGTAAAGTATAAAACTAAGAAATTAAAAAATGCAGGAATTAAGGCTGATTTATGGAACCAATTTGATACAGAAATTAATAATACACCAAATACACCAATTGAATGTGTATATAGAAGTGTCGGTCAACGTGAAGAATGCGATGTATGTAAATCATCATTATGGTTTAATGAAGAACAGTTTTTAACATGTACTAATTCAAAATGTGCTATAATATATAAAGATGTCATAGACTTTAGTGCTGAATGGAGATATTATGGAGCAGATGATAATCAAAATTCAGATCCTACTAGATGTGGTATGCCCATAAATCCACTATTAAAAGAGTCATCTTATGGATGTAAAATTATCGGTACTCAGTCTAATTATGAAATGAGAAAAATTAGAAGATATACTGAATGGCAATCGATGCCATATAAAGAAAAGTCACAATATGACGAGTTCCAACGCATAACAATGATGGCAACAAATGCAGGTATTAATAAATATATTATCGATGAAGCAATTAATTATCATAAAAAGATTTCTGAACATAAAACATTTAGAGGAATTAATAGAGACGGTATAATAGCCGCTTCAATATATGTAGCATTTCGAATTAATAATAATCCAAGAACGGCAAAAGAAATCGCAGACATATTTCATTTAGATCCATCGGGAGCAACCAAAGGATGTAAAAATGCAGTAAGTATTTTAAATATAATTGAAGAAGATTTACTAGAAAGTGAAAAAACCGTATTTGGAAATACTAGCCCACAATCGTTTATTGTTAGATATTCAAGTAAACTAGGTATAAATAAAGAATTAACAAAACTTGCAGAATTTATTGCATTTAAAATCCAGAAAGACAATTTAATTCCAGAAAATACACCTCATTCAATTGCTGCTGGAATAGTTTATTATATTTGTTGTTTATGTGAATTAAATATAACCAAAAAAGAAATTCATGTGATCAGTCAAATAAGTGAAGTAACGATAAATAAGTGTTTTAAAAAACTAGAGGGATATACAGATATTCTTGTACCTTCTACTATTAGAGCAAAATATGGTATTAAATAATAATTTAGCAATTTATATAATTATTTTTGTATTATCATTACAAAAATAAATGCAATTATGTTATATTATTTATATTAATCTATTAATATAACATATTATGTCTCCCAAAATTATTTTTGTAATACCATATCGCAATCGAGAATCACATAAAGAATTTTTTTTAAGATATATGAATTATATTCTAGAAGACTATAATAAGGATGATTATGAGATAATATTTTCTCATCAAAAAGATTCTCGCCCCTTTAATCGTGGAGCTGTAAAGAATATTGGTTTTAAATTTATAAAAAATAAATATCCAGATGACTATGCAAATATAAATATTGTCTTTCATGATATAGATGTTATGCCAAGTCGTAAAAACTTATTACACTATGAAACAACAAAAGGAGTTATTAAGCATTTTTATGGATTTAATTATGCTTTGGGTGGAATTATATCTATTAAAGGATCGGATTTTGAAAAAATAAATGGCTATCCGAATTATTGGAGCTGGTCATTAGAAGATAATTGTTTGCAAAAACGGGCATTAAATGCTGGAATCGTAATTGATAGGAGTAATTTTTATAAAATAGGTGATCACAATATATTGCATATACACGATGGTTTTTATAAAGATTTTTCTGACACAAACGTTAGATTATATACCCAAGATACAGGTAATGAAGGATTAAATACTATATATAAACTATACACACATGAAATAATAGTTGATAGTGAAAATAATAAATTAAAACACACGTTTTGTGATATAAATAAATTTGAGACTTTATATAGTCATACTACTCAGAACGCAATTGAACAGCACGATCTAAGGAGTGGGAATAATTTAAGTACGAAAAAAACAAAAAGAATGAAAAGCGTGTTTAATACATTAATGTACAAATAATAAATAAAATTATTTAATTTATTTATTACTTAATTAAGTTAGTTGATTGGGAATATAATATTTGATTCTATTTTCTCCTCCCATATAACCATGGAAATAGCAATGGTAACTAATTATACCAATATTTCCTGTAATTTCAAACGTTAGATTGCCTGTATAATGTTGTACATCTACCGGTAGAGTTACATTTCCATTAATACTTGAGTTAGTAGGTTGTCCATGTATAGTTCCCGAAATAATTTTGAAATTACTGGATCTTGTAACAAAACCTAATGGGTGCGATGTGGGTATTCCAGTTATAGTATATGTTCCATTCGTTAATCCAACGTAATCGTTATTGCTATATGGAATTTCATTAAATCTATATACACTTGCAACATCTAGATTAATTGTATTTGTTAATGGGGTTTGTTCTAATAATTGAATATTTTCAGTTGTAATATTAGGATCAATAGCTGTTCCTGTACCACTTTCTACTTGATCTTGCGAAGCAAATGCTCCAGTTGAAGTAGATGATGTATATCCCGTTCCATAGAGATTTGTATTAATATATGAATTTGCTTTTTCATCTTCTATTAATGTCCCAGTTTCATTATACATAATAGGTAAAGTATTTGTTTTGGTATTATCAGGAACAGCTTCTAATGCGATTCGGTATGTTCGTTTAGTTAGTTGTTCAACACTAGTAACCTCATGTTGATTTTCATTTGGATTAATTACAAGTTCAAAAACGAATTTATCTCCATCTACGATCATAACAGGTTGGGGTAAATATGTTGCTCGTAATGAATACTCATTACTTACTACACCATTAACGGTTAATGGTGTTCCTGTTTTAAATCGTTCTCTATGTATAGCACTATCCGCCATTTGACCCAATAAATGTCTTGTAATATTGGTATTTCCTTTATTTAAATCTGACAACGGTATTGTTGGGGTTCCGGATGTATTAAAAACAGGTAAAATATGTTCATCATATAAATTATATCCAGATTTACCCAATTCTTGAACAACTTCTGCTTCATTCTTGAATAAATCTACACCATGAACAGTACCGGTTAATTTAAATGCGAGATATTTAACAAAGTCATATCTAATTAGGTTTTGTCCAGATAAATCATTAATAGTGTTATTATCAAGTCCTCTAACAAAGTCAAGATTTGCATTAAGTGGGTTAATGATTTTCTCATAATTAACATTTGTTGAAGTAGATAAATTACCGTTAGTACTTACAAAATATTTAGTATCTGTTGCAAAGAAATTATCAACACTATTTGCGTCAGTTTGAAATTGGAATATATTTCTGAGAGTAGTGGTTTTAATATAGATTGATGCGTCGACATCTTGACCCGATACGTCTTTAAAATCTTCTTGGTATAAATCGATATATATCGATAATGAACTAACATCCAAAGCTCTAATTGAGAAAACACCAGGTTGTAATGGTGGTTCGGGTTCAGGTTCGGGTTCGGGTTGATTTAATGTATACAAAGTTATCGCTTCATCAATACTTTCTATGGGACCACCATTCTTAAAAAATGGTATTAATTCCGAATATGCATCAATAACTTCATAAGTTTTTATATAACTATATGCTGTTATTTTTTCATATCTTCCTAATATTTTTCTTCTTACGGTTTGTAAGTTTTTAAAATTCGTATTTGTTACTATAGTTTGTAGTGCGATTTCACCATTATTTGTAGTAATTTGTGCCTCTTTTGCGTATTTTGCACCATCTGTTAAACCAACTAGTTCTGATTTAAGCGTTGAGGCTTGTGAAGTTAAGTTATCTAAAGTGCTTTTGCTTTCTGAATATAATGCTAATAGTGTGGATTCACGAGTTAATCCAGCGGGTATTTGTTGATCAATTATAGAATACATACTTTTAATGTACTTTGAAATACTATATGTACTACTAACTGCTCCAAGCGATAATGATCCAGCTACAAATAACATAGCAGTTGTAGCATATCCTCCGCCAATATCATTAAATGCCCAATTATTATTAAAGTTCGCATAATTAGACTGTGAATTCGGATTTTTCAATTCATTTGCAATTTTAAAATTGCTTTGTGTATATGTTTGTACTTGCGATAAGATATTTATCAACACATTTAACTTGGCATGTGCTTTTCCAAGACTTGTATTATAATTATCAATAGAGAGATAATCTGTATAAATATCATCTAACTGAGAACTACCATCTGCTTTTGTAACCGTATTGGGAATACCGAACGCATTCTTAATAATTGCTAAATTATTAACTAATGCTGAGTCTATGTCTATATTTACATCATTACCTATATCAATTAGAACCATCTCAGTTAATATTGTAGTTAATGCGTTGATATTTTGATTTTTAACAATAGATGATGCTTGAACATAAGGATTAATACTCGAAAATTTCTGAATACTTTTAAATGCTTTCTGTCTAGTATAATTTAATACTGTATTATTTGCTTCAAAAGAAGTATTGGTTGCGATATCTGTTCCACCTAAAGATTCTACTATAAAATAATCAGTATGAGGTATATTATCGGGAAGTATATACGTACCTTGAATTGTATCGGTATAATGTGTTATTGTATTTGGTATGACTTGGCCAGATAAATTCTTAATAATTATAGATGCATTAGAAATATAACCATCAAAAACAACACCTGAAATGGCTTCAGGTTCAGGCTCAGGTTCAGATTCAGGTTCAGGTTCAGATTCAGGTTCAGGTTCAGGTTCAGGTTCAGGTTCAGGTTCAGGCTGTGGTTCAGGTTCAGGTTCAGGTTCAGGTTCAGGCTGTGGTTCAGGCTCGGGTTGTTTTACACCAGCGATGTTTATATTAATAGTAGGATTAATATGAGTTGTAAAACTCAACGCCTGAATTGTAGTTGACGAATCGAATAAAGGATATTTCTTTGTATATGCTATAATCTTTTCAATATTGATTAATATTGTTAAATTATCTGTTCCACTGTTTAGTTGTTCAGTTACTAATAAGATAACACGTTTTATATATTCTATCATTAGCGTAGCATAATATTTAGATGCACCTAAGATTTGTCCAACTATAATATCAATATTAACTGTATCAAGATATGACCCTGATAAGTCACCGTTATTTAAAAGTGTGCTTGTATTAATATCACTTGTAAGTGTATTTGAAAATGCATTAATACATTGATCATAAGTAGCATATCCTGTTATACTGGTTGTAATATTAATAATTGCGGTTAGTATTGCATGATGATATGCAATTTCAATTGTATTGTATTTATAATTTGCTAGATAATCTGTATAAAGACTTGTTGTGCCGTTATATCCATGATTAGAGGTAAGACCAATATTTCGCTTTAAATTTACATCCAAATTAGCAATAATATCTATAATTTCACTATCGGTTGATGTAGTTGTAATATTTAATTCTACAGCTTTTGTAAGTATAGTTGTTAATATATTAATATTAGTATTTACACTATATGGATTATCCAGATTTTGTATAAGTGTTTTAAAAGTTTTTGTATTTGTTAGACCGGATGCTATATCAAAACCACCTGTTGCAATTGCCTTCATAAACATATTACTTTCATTAAACACTCCTGTCGGTAAATCAAAATAACCAAAGTTATTTGAAGTAGTTTCTGATATCTTATTTGAATATGTTAAATCCGTTAATGCATAATATTTTATTGTTGAATTTGAAATATATCCATCAAAGATGAATGATGTGATTGCTTCGGGTTCGGGTTCAGGTTGAGGCTCGGGTTGATTTACAATACCAATTATAGTAGCCATAATACTTTGCATCTGAATATTATCAATATCTGCAGTACTAGTATAACTAGTTACTGGATTATTGGCAACGAATGTTTTGATTTTTTCAAGAGTGTCTGCTTGTGTTTCACTATCAATTAATCCCACGATTTTTACAAGGTAAGCTCTTGCTTTTTCCATAAACGTAACATCAGTAAATGTAATTCCTTCCATAATTCCATTAAATGTTGAAGTAATATTATCAGATGAAAGTGGTAATGTTGGCCAATTATCGGTGTTTTTATCATGTGGCCATAAATAATATCTTATCTTGGAAAGGAATTCGTCATATGTCACTAATCCTGATGATAATACAATTGATAATAAGGATGTTAATAAAGTGATTGTTTTTCCAACAGGCATATCTGGGATAAATTTACTTAAATAATCACTTGTAAAACTTTCTTTGGGAATTCCAAATGCGGTTGATGCCTTATCTAAATGACTATTATATATACTCATAAAATTACTAAAATCAGGACTGAAATCTGAATTAACATCCACCCATGAACGCATAACTAATTCAGTAGTTAATGTCGTAAGTATATTGATATTGTAGTTATCGTTATCAAAATGAAGATTATGCATTTCATTATTTACTGTATCAATCATAAATATCGTTTTATATTTCTTTGTACCCATGCTGTTTCCAGAACCGAGGTTTATACCACCTTCACTTTCTACCAAATATGGAACATTATGCAAAATGGTGCTTACATCATTAACACTATTACTTGGTAACCGATAGTTACCATATTGGTCTGTAGTTGTTTGATCTACTAAACTTGTTCCTCCATTAATACCTACTATAACAAATTTGTAAAATTTGATTGTTGCGTTTGCGATGTAACCATCAAATAATAAACCTTCTAATGACTCGGGTTCTTTGAATTCGGGTTCAGGTTCAGGTTCAGGTTCAGGTTCAGGTTCAGGTTCAGGTTCAGGTTCAGGTTCAGGTTCAGGTTCAGGTTCAGGTTCAGGCTCAGGCTCAGGTTCAGGTTCAGGTTCAGGTTCAGGTTCAGATTCAGGTTCAGGTTCCGGCTCTGGTTCCGGTTCCGGCTGTAATAATTGTAAAATGGTAATATCATTTAATTGACTAGTAGCATTTACAAAAGAAGTATTTTTATTTGCTGGGTCAGTAAACGATGCAATTCTTTGTAAGTCTACCAAGCTTTCTAACGGGCTTTGGTCTGTTCTTGTGGTGTCATAACTACCCGATGTTCTAACCGTATTAATAACCGAGTTAACTTGTAATACATAAGTATATACCCTATTATCTTCAGGTGGTGTATTACTATCACCAGTTGCTGTCTGATTAATAACTTTTTGAATTTTGCCGGTGTTACTAGTTCCCTGTGTATAATTAAACGTATTCTGTCTGTCTGAAAGTTCTGTAGCTGCATTAACACCGGTAGGGTTCAAAAAAGCGGATAGATTATCAATAGCATTATCGAATGTACTATCAGAAACATTTTGCATTACAATATTTACAATCGATACTACATTCATATTTGCCGCACCAACCTCTAAATCTTCAGAATCCTTTATCAAATAATTTTTATTTAAGTCTGTGTTTTGATCTAGACCCAACGTTGTCTTAATATTACTTTCAATTGTAGAACTTGAAGTTGTTATTCCGGCAAGTATATCAGCTTCGGTTAATTCACCAAATGAAGCTTGTATACTATTAATTTCTTTTTCTAATTCATTTGAAAAAAGAGTAGTTAATATGTTCATGTTATTATTCATTTGATATGCCGCATCTAAATCAATCTCACCCCCTACGGCAGTTGGAATTCTAACAATTTTCTTATATGATTTTGTTCCCATAGGAATACCAGTTGCAATATCTGTACCATCCGTTGTTTTCATTAAATATGTTTTGTTGGGGAGTAATTCATCGGGGAATATAAAATTACCAACAGAATCAGTTGTTGTTGTAATATTTGTTGTAGTATTAAATTGACCGGATGCCAGTAATATATCATAGAAACTTAATGTTGCATTAGAAATATAACCATCAAAAATAATACCTTTAAATGGTTCTGGTTCAGGTTCTGGGGCAGGTTCAGGTTCTGGTTCAGGTTCAGGTTCAGGTTCAGGTTCAGATTCAGGTTCAGGTTCATAATCTATGTTAAGTAATATGTTTAAATCTTCAACAAATATGTTTTTATTACCATCAGCAAGAAGTGCCTGAAAACCAGGAGGTGCTGTTGGTCTTAATCTTGTTATATCAGCGTCTGGTTCAGGTTCAGGTGCTGGTTCAGGAGCTGTAAATGAATAAGTTTTATCCGAGGCTGACCAAGATTGTCCTATGAAATGAAGATGGCTTCTGTTAAAAGCAGTAGCATAATATTTACTTTCACTTATTTCTTGAACCTTGAAATCAGAATTATTCAAGAACTCAAACTTAATATTCTCAAATTGTGGATTTACTGCACCACCTGTTGCATAGGCACCACCATAGAATACTAATGATTGAATATCACTAATAAAATGATCTTTATCAAATACGAATTCAACAAAACCACCTGCGTTGGTAAATTGTCCTGATGTCATCAAACTACCATCAAAAAGCAAATTATCAGTAGTAACATAGGTTCCAGGTTCATAACTATGAGGGGCGGTATTAAACTCAGTATTAAATGTCATCGTAACTCCATCTCCAAGAGATAAAAAAGTATCTTGAATATCTCCTGTATTTAAAGTTACAGGTTCAACATAAGTTGGACCTTGATTCGCATAAATAAGCTCTGATAATTTTATAGCACCACCTAATTCTGCCCATTCGGCATGAGTATAACTAGGAACACCTCTAATAATATCAATACCATTTATCCATAGCTGTATTTGACCGATTGCTATACCACCATATGTATCTATAACTCTTATTTTTCGAAATGGAATATTAGCTTCTGGTTCAGGTTCAGGTGCTGGTTCGGGTGCTGGTTCTGGTTCTGGTGCTGGTTCAGGTTCTGGTTCTGGTGCTGGTTCGGGTTCCGGTTCCGGTTCCGGTTCAGGTTCTGGTTCAGGTTCTGGTTCTGGTTCAGGTTCTGGTTCTGGTTCTGGTTCTGGTGCTGGTTCAGGTTCAGGTTCAGGTTCAGGTTCAGGTTCAGGTTCTGGTGCTGGTTCAGGTTCTGGTGCTGGTTCAGGTTCTGGTTCAGGTTCTGGTTCAGGTTCTGGTTCAGGTTCTGGTTCAGCTTCTGGCTCAGGTTCTCCCATCGGTTCGGGTTCAGGCTCTGGTTGATCTCCAAGTGCAATTAAGGCGGCTGTTTTATAATCTTGGATATGAGAAATTTGTATTACTTTAACTTGAGTAGCATTATCTTCTATTGCTCTATCGGTTGACGGCGTTGATCTTGTGCTGCCCTGTGGTATTAATGCTGTTTTTAATTTTAATATTCGTATATTATTTTCTATGAAGCTATGTAACGAAACGTTGTATAATGATGTTTTATTAAAATTAAGTAATTCAATATCTAGATAAGTGTAAAGACCTTGATTAGTAGTAAAATATAATATAATTGAATCAATATCTTCAATATCTAATTCATCACGTAAAGTTATTAATACATCAGTTGCATTCGTAATATCTGCATCTGTAGAAAAGACATTACTAATTATGTTTTCATAACCAGTCGTAATACTTTCAACAATATTTTCATTTATTTTCCATGCTTGTATTTCCTGTATTGGTACTGGAATAGAGGTTGAATTTGTAAGTTTGATATGCTTTATTAATACGTTATCTGGTTCAGGTTCAGGTTCAGGTGCTGGTTCCGGCTCGGGTTCAGGCTCGGGTTCAGGTTCAGGTTCGGGTTCAGGTTCAGGTGCTGGTTCAGGCTCGGGTTCAGGTTCAGGTTCAGGTTCAGGTTCAGGTTCAGGTTCAGGTTCAGGTTCGGGTTCAGGTTGTAATAAAATAGAATAATAACTTCTAATGGTACCGTTGGTGGTAGTATCCGTATTTGAAAATGTATTTGCTGTAATAGTGACCATAGAACCATTTTCTGTAATGGCAACATTTCTTCCTGAAAATTCACCACCATTTTCACCATCCAAATTTTCGGCGGTGTGAACCCAATCCATAACAGGTTGACTTGCCCCATCATATAATAGTGCATTATCCCCAGTAAAATCTTGATAAATATTTACAGACCCGCTATCTACACCTGTTGTGCCATCATTTGCGGCTGAACCAACAATAATGAATTTACCATTTTTAGATAACGCCATATGTTCTACAGAATATACTGATAAATCAAATGAATTTTCTAATTCAATTTCTGTAAATGCAGTCCATCTTTGTAGATTACCTGTAGTATTTACAAAATCATCAATTTTCATTTTTGTAATATTGACTGAACCATTATCTTGATCTCCACCTAATTTACTTGTTCCAGCCATTACAATATCAACATCATATAAACTATTATTTTCTGTAATACCACCAGTAATTGATACACAAATACCCATTTGATCTCTGTTTTGGGTTCCTTTCATCGTAAATCCTTGTGTTTCAAAACTAGTAGTAGTATTAAATGTATTTCCATACGGATAACCTAATTGTATCCAATTCATATTTGTTGTATGATTTTGATCAGATGTTATTTCAGTTTGATTTGTAGTAGTGTTATATATTAATGCGAAAACTGCAGTAAAACCACTTGCACTAATATTTACACTATTGAGCGTCGCATCGTCAAAAGAATCACTTGCTAATACACTAGGAGCACCTATTGCTATAATACGTTTATCAGTTGGACTGATAGAGACAGAATACCCAAATTGGTCATATGCACGTGGTCCTGCTCTGGTTCCATCAATTGTTAAGTCACTTTCAATATAAGTATCTTGTAATTGTATATCAGTTAGACCAGTTATTACTTTATTAGGATTATATTTTGTTCCAATATCTACCCAATTGTTGGTACCTTCATCGTAATCAAAAACCATAACTCTACCACTATAATTTAGCGCTGTTGCATCATCTAGTTCTGATTTCCCGATATAATTTCTATCACCAATAACAATACGTTTACCATCTGAAGATAAGGAAGTACTTAAACCGAATTTTTGGGAAACTGACGCATGACTTGCTTGAGCTCCACTTAAATCTTGTCCAATCTTGGAATATGTATCATCATTTTGCAATTTATATATTTGTACCATTCCTGCAATACCTGCACCACCTAACCCATAATCTCCGGGGGCAGCCCACTTGGGAGATGATACTGCAATAATAGTTGCATCTTCATTTACAGAAACAACACCACCGAAATCCATTCTTGTTACACCAGTAAAACCTGAACCAGAATAATCAGATGTAGTACTATAGCCTTCTTTACCTGATAAAGTACTATTATTAGTATTTTCAATTAATCTAGATGATATTTCGGTCCATCCGCTGTTTGAATTTCGTTCGTACACATGAACTCGTCCTTTCGATCCATTTTCATTTGGTGCACCTGCAACTAAATATTGACCTGAATGTGTCATCGCTATACTTGATCCAAACTGAGAATTATTAGCACCAGTTATATCTATTGGAAATTTACTCCAACCGAATAATGCTTCAGGTTCGGGTTCGGGTTCAGATTCAGGTTCGGGTTCAGGGGCGGGCTGGAGGTCAGATACGGAAACACCAAGATAATCATCAGCATTTAAATAATTTACATTATAACCTAAATCTTCTAATATACCAACCGTAATTCTACTCAGCGGCATATCACCGTCTGATGTACTATTTTCATCCTCTATTTTTGCAGTCATTAATTCTTCGTCTAAGCCATAATATTCAACAGGCGTTGTTATACTCGATGGTATGATTGCATCTGTATATAAATCTTTTACTTGAAAATATCTCTTTACACTAGTTGTATGCTCGCCTTCGTCTAAATGTACTGTAGCAGAACCAGGGCCAAAATCATCTTCTATTGGAATACCTAAATATTTATAAGACGTTCCATGTAATGAATTTTGTAGTTTTGTATATTCAAATATACCCTTTTCTCCTATATATAATAGACTTGTTGTATCTCCATGACTATCATCATCTGTTAGCTGGTAATAATATGCTCTTAGAGAATTAGTTACCCAATGAGGACCAATACCTAATATATGTCCTAATTCATGTAATATAACCCAGTATAATATGCTATCTCCCGATTTTGTATAGCTATACGCTAATGAATGTATTTCGGCCTGTTGAATTTCAACATTACCACTTACAGGATATACTTTTGCATCTAATGGATCCTGAATTGTAGATGTTATTACAGCACCAGCTAATGCACTAGAAACAGGTATTACTTTTAACATTATGGACGTTGTTATTGAGGATGTCATATTTGAATTTAATGATGTAATTATAGACCCCCATTTATCAATCGCCGATTGGAATATTGATATAAAATTATTATCCATTTTAATATGTTGGGAATCTTCATATAAAGTTGTATTAAAAACATGATTTGTAATATTAAATGATGTCTCACCATTATTTACAACACTAATATCATCAACTATATCAATAAGGGTAGTATATATATTCGTACCATCATTATAAACTGCTTTATATACCCCACTTCCAGTTACACTTGGTATCCAATCAATATAAGTATCATTAGAATAATAATGAGATGCTCCAGTAATAGTTGTTAAAACATTATCATTCGCATCTTTGATTACAACCTCACCATCTGGTGTAGCCAAAAACATTCTATATGTTATATTTTTTGTTAGAATAACATGACCTATAGCTGGATCTTCGGGTGCTTCTTGTATTTTATGAAATGGTTTTTGTGATTGATCTGTGTGTCTAAATGTTGGGTAATTATAACCCGCAAATGCGGTTGTTGCTGTTCCACCATGTTTATCTATTAGTAATGGAACAAAGTCGCCTTTATATCTAGTATTTACAGTTATCCGTTGACCTTCTGGCGACATTATATATATAATAGATACAATTTTTAATATATATAAATCAATAAATATTAAAAACTTAAAATCTTAAAAATCTTCGTGAATATCAAACGCATCATCTGTGTTTTTATCAGCTAAAGCATATTCACTTACCCTTTTTTCAAAGAAATTTGTTTTAGACTCAACTGATATCAGCTCCATAAAATCAAATGGGTTTGCTGAATCATATATTTTAGAATATCCAAGTTGAACGACTAAACGATCCGCTATAAATTCTATATATTGAGACATTAATTGAGAATTCATACCAATTAATCTACATGGTAACGCCTCCGTAATAAACACTTTTTCAATTTCCACCGCCTCTTTTACTATTTCATAAATTCTGGCTTTGTTTATTTTTTTATTCAATTTAGAATAAAGTAATACCGCAAATTCAGTATGAAGTGCTTCATCTCGTGATATTAATTCATTTGAAAACGTTAAGCCGGGCAATAAACCACGCTTTTTCAACCAAAAAATACTACAAAATGCTCCACTGAAAAATATTCCTTCTACACATGCAAACGCAACTAATCTTGTTGCAAATGTACTTCTATTATCGGATATCCATTTTTTTGCCCATAGTCCCTTCTTTTTTATACAGTCAAGTGTATTTAATGCATTAAATAATTTGTGTTTTTCCTCTCGATCTTTAATATATGTTTCGATTAACATACTATACATCTGCGAATGTATATTTTCCATTGCAATCTGGAAACCATAAAATGCTCTTGCTTCGGAATTTTGCACTTCAGTCATAAAACGTAATCCTAAATTTTCTATTACTAAACCGTCACTTGCTGCAAAAAACGCAAGTATCATCGATATAAAGTGTCTCTCGTTATCGTCTAATTTTTCCCAATCAGTTAAATCTTTAGATAAATCGACTTCTTCTGCCCTCCAGAAACAATCAACCTGTTTTTTATACATGCTCCACACGTCATCGTGTTGAATTGGAAACATTACAAACCTATTATCATCTTCAATAAGTAAGGGCTCAACTATAGACTTCGCCATCCTAAATAATATATAGTTGAGATTTTATATTCTTTTTAAAAAATAATTTGCTTTAAGTATCTTAAAACTTGTATTGTTTGTCTCTCTTTGAAAAATAAAAACGATTGAGTATATATATTATTCATGGATATTCAAAGTACGCCATCTAACATTTATTTGATAGACTCTAACAATAAACGAGAGAAGAGAGAACCAGACAATAGCCTTATTTACATTAATAATCCAATTATGCCTGATATTGAAGAAATTGCAGAAAAAGATAAAAAAATATTAATACTACGAGATTTACTTCAACAAAATAAGGAAGAATTAAACGTAAACCAAGTTAAAATTAACGCCGAAACTAAAAATAATTCTTATTTGAACGATGTTTTAAAAAACTATCATTCATACAAAAGTTATATTATCAATATGAAGAAAAGGCAAAAAGAAGCGATGGAAAATATATCAACTCATTTAGAAAAAATAGCAACAGAAAATACTTTAGGGGAAGAAAATTTAGAAAGGGTCAACTTGGAGCAAAATCAAATACTAGATGAACTTGATAAAATTAAAAAGGATCTACAAGAACTTACATTAAAATCAGAATAATAATATTCAATTATATATATATACATGGCACAACAAGTACCCGAAATTATAAATGAATTAGAACAGAATTTAAAAAAATATGATGGAGATATGAATATGTTTTACACCTCTGCTCTAGAAAAAATAGAAACAATCAAAGGACTTATAGGGCAAATTCGGACTATGGTTGATAATTTTAATGTAACAAAAGAAGAACTTGCTAATTGTAAAGCTAATGAAGCGGTACTACAAAGTCAGTTAGGTGAATTGCAAGCTCAAGTTGACCGATTACAAGAGGCTAATCAAAAATTAAGAGGAGAACAGAATGCGAATCAACAAATGCAAGAGCAGTTGAAAACATTACAGGATGAATTAACTCGGTTGCAAAAAGAAAAAGCAGATTTAGAACAAGAGTTAGGTATGACAAAAAATGAAAACGACAGCAAAGATGAACAAATAAAAAAATATCAAGCCGATATTGACGTTAAAAATAACGAGCTTACAACTATTAATGAGCAACTAGAAAATAATAAGCATACTATTGATGAATTGGCGGCTAAAATTGAAACATTACAAGAAAAAATAAATGAAGAAGGTGGAAAAGAAAAAGAGTTACAAGATAAGTTAGCGGGATATAATACAAAGATAGAGCAATTAAATGTTATTTTACAAAAATTGTTACTTGATGGTAGATCAGAAGAAGTACAGCGTGGATTAGATGAAATTATTGGTCTGTTGGGAGGAATTTCCGGAGGACCCGGTGCAGGAGGACCCGGTGCAGGAGGACCCGGTGCAGGAGGACCCGGTGCAGGAGG
>Ga0209632_10002329_pt1 | contig 18287 bp, 20 predicted proteins | sample COG_10_FD_184754 | JGI IMG/M metagenome (GOLD analysis project Ga0209632, IMG submission 184754) | Pelagic Microbial community sample from North Sea - COGITO 998_met_10 (SPAdes) (version 2) | ecosystem: Environmental > Aquatic > Marine > Neritic zone/Coastal water | place: Helgoland, sampling... | reverse complement strand
ATCAGAAGAAGCAATTACTCCAGAATCTTCTGTAGGATGTAATTGAAGGACTCCATTTACAATTACGGCCTTACCTTTTAATCCAGAAACCATGTCTCCTACGTTGTAAGTAGTTGCAATTACGTCTCCTGCATCATAAATATAAATTCCAGATGGCGTAGCATCCTGAAACCATTTTTTACCTTTATATCCATCTTTGTGTGTTAGTAACGACCCCTCGGTAATTTCATAAAAACCATCTGGACCGTTAGCGGCTACATCTGCTCTTAGAGCTGTGATGTTTGCAACGACTTGTAGAACTCCGACGCTAAAGTTGGTAGTGTCCGTGTCAAGCACGTCTCCAAGACTGTTTTTTAACTCTGTAGTAACCGTATAAGCCCCACCTTCTTGAACAGTGATGCTAAAAGGACTGGTAGCGTTGGGAGTGTCTGTAGAAGACATACCCGTAATTACGGTTACAGTTACAGTTTCGCCGCCTTCAACATCATTAGTAACCCACTCTAAAGATGTGGTTGGTGGACCTGGAGCAAGTATAGATTCATCTGATGGTGCAGCAATAGTAATTGTTGGTGAAACGGAATAACCATCGATAACTCTAATATTATCAACTGAAATATCTTCATCGCCTGAGCCTAAGTTCTCAAAAACTAAACGAATGTCAATGGAGTTCCCAGTTCCTAAGGAAGTTGTAAACTCAGTGAATATTGGGGTAAGTTCTTGTCCGTCTCCGATTCCATTCAAATCAGTATCCTGAGAAGGCGTAGAAATATTATATCCTGTAGTTTCTGTAGTTGCAAACTGAAATATTTTAGTAAAACTACCTGAATTATCATAATCAACTTCAACATAAAATAAATCACCTCCATCCCAATCAAAATTACTGTCAGAAGGCGCATCTTCTGCTAATAGTATAGCTAAGGAAAGATTAGAGTATGTTGAGATGTCTATGTCTTCAAACAATAAAGTTTGTGTTGCTAAGGTACAAGGTGCACCATCAGTATCCATAGCTGCAAAAAAGAAACTGCCATCTTGACCAGATACAGAGTATGAGCTAGAGATGTCGGTGCCATCTGTTCTTGTGAAAAAGTCACCTCCATTGTCATTACAAGTCTCTGATGGAGTTCCTGAATTTCCGGTTTCAAAAGATTCTTGAAATAGGATTGTCTGCCCAAAAGACAAGCTCGAAATGGTTAGTGTTAAAAGTAATACGTAAATTTTTTTCATAATTATTGGTTTAATTTTTGTTTACTCAAATATATAAAATATTAAACAAATATTAAATTAGTTTATACTTACTTATGAAGTAACTGTCAACAATTTATGAGATTCTGGGTTCATTATATTAACATTACGAAGTTGTTACTAAATGGTTATTAAATTTATATGTTTCGTTACAGGATTTAATTTTTCTATCTTTATGAACTAATTAGATACATTATAATGAGCAACGAATCCATTAAAATTTTGTTGGTTGATGACGAGCCAGACATCTTAGAAATTCTGAGTTATAATCTTTTGGCAGAAGGCTACACTGTTTTAACCGCTGCAAATGGTTTAGAAGCCGTGAAACAAGCCAAAAAAAACCAACCTCACTTAATTATTATGGATGTGATGATGCCCGAAATGGATGGCATTGAAGCGTGCGAGCAAATCCGAACCATTCCCGAAATAAAAGAGACCATCATTACTTTTTTAACCGCGCGTGGCGAAGATTATTCTCAAGTCGCTGGATTTGAAGCGGGTGCCGATGATTACATCACAAAACCCATCAAGCCCAAAGTATTGGTGAGTAAAATCAAGTCGTTATTAAGAAGACGCCATGGGACAACGCCTGTTGAAAATTCGGATATCATAACGCTTGGTGACCTCACAATTGATAGAGAAGCCTATAAAATCATACACAAAGACGTCGAAATTGTGTTGCCACGAAAAGAGTTTGAATTGCTGTCGTTACTCGCCTCTAAGCCTGGGAAAGTATTTAAAAGAGATGAAATTCTCGATAAAGTCTGGGGAAATGAAGTCGTAGTAGGCGGCAGAACCATTGATGTGCACATCCGAAAACTACGTGAAAAAATTGGAGATGATTCCTTTAAAACAATCAAAGGCGTAGGGTATAAGTTTCAATTCTGATGACTAAAAATTCGCATAAATTCTCGATGGTTACCGCCTTATTCATCACAGGGATACATACATTTTTGTTGAGCATTTTTCTATATATGTTCTATGAAATTGATTTATCCTTTCTTTTCTATTGGTTTATTAGTTCTTATATTTTCACCTTTTTCATCCTTCATTTACGACTTGAAACCTTTGTTTTTAACAGTATTAAAAGCATCTATAGAGACCTTACACTTTTAGAATCAGCCTCTTTTAACCAAAGTCCAATCACCACCGACATGGCCAGTTTATCGAAGGAAATTGATTCCTATGCAAAAAACAAAAAATTAGAATTAGAAGCTTTAAAAATTCGAGAAGAATATCGAAAAGAGTTTATAGGCAATGTCTCTCATGAACTCAAAACCCCTCTTTTTACAGTTCAAGGCTATATTTCGACCTTAATAGAAGGCGCTGCCGACGATCCAAAAATAAGAGATAAATATCTAAAACGTGCCGATAAAGGTGTCGATCGCTTGATCTACATTGTAAAAGATTTAGACCTGATTACGAAGCTCGAAGTGGGAGATGCAAATCTGACAATTGAAACGTTTAATATTCTTGAGACCATCACCAATGTGTTTGATTTGCTCGAAATTAAAGCAGAGAAAAAAAACATCTCCTTATTATTAGATAAAGACTATCCAGCCCCAGTAATGGTGCATGCCGATCGCGATCGCATTCAGCAAGTGCTTTCCAATCTGGTGGTCAACTCTATAAAATATGGACATCAAAATGGTACCACCGAAATTAGTGTGGAAGATTTGAATTCGGAAAAAATGATTGTTCGCGTAACCGATAATGGGGAAGGGGTTGAAGCCAAGCATTTGACGCGTTTGTTTGAACGATTTTATCGGGTCGATAAAAGTGGCTCTAGAGAAGAAGGGGGTTCCGGTCTTGGCTTGTCAATTGTGAAACATATCATCGAAGCACACGATGAAAAAATATATGTCGAAAGTAAATTTGGGATTGGGAGTGAATTTTCTTTCACACTTCAAAAACAAAACCAATAATCCAGCGTTCTTTTCCGTATTTTTGACAAAAATTAATTCAAGTGGGCAGTAAAAATAAACTCAAACGATTCAACGAAAACGACACCTTTCACAATGTGTTTCAACCCAAACGTGAAGAATTGGTCGATGCAGAATATCCGTTAAAAGGGCAATGGAATGAGCAGTTTTTTAAAAACAAAAACCCATTAGTTTTAGAATTGGGATGTGGGAAAGGTGAGTACACTGTTGGCCTAGCCGAGCGGTATCCAAACAAAAATTTTATCGGCATTGATATCAAAGGCGCTCGATTTTGGAGAGGGGCTAAGACCGCCATTGAAAACGAACTTCCCAATGTGGCTTTTATTCGTGCCCAAATAGAACTCGTTGAAAACCTGTTTGCCACCAATGAAATTGATGAAATATGGATTACATTTCCAGATCCTCAAATAAAATACAAGCGGACCAAACACCGAATGACCAACGATTTGTTTTTGAAACGCTACAAAAACATTCTAAACGATGCCGGAATTGTACATCTAAAAACCGACAGCGAATTTATGCATGGCTATACCTTAGGGCTTTTGCATGGTCAGGGGCATGAAGTGCACTATGCCAACCACGATGTGTACCGTCAGGAAGGAAGTCCCGAAGAAGTAACGGCCATTCAAACCTTTTATGAAAATCAGTATTTAGCGACTCAAAAAGCAATTACGTATATTAGATTCAAAATTAATTAAAGCGTGTCGATTTCAATTGTATTTATTTTGGGCTTATGCATCGCCTTTATTGGGGTCATTCCACCTGGAATGCTCAATATGACGGCGGCTAAAATCAGTCTAAAAGAAGGCCATACAAGAGGTTTTGTCTTTTCGATTGGCGTTTGCTTGATCGTGGGCGTTCAAACCTATTTAGCAGCAGTTTTCGCAAAGTACTTGAGTCAACATCCCGATGTGATCGATATTTTAAAGCGTGTTGCATTGGTTCTCTTTATTTTAATCTCAATTTACTTTTTTCTCGTCGCTAAAAGTGAGGATAATATCCATGAAATGGGGGCTTCAAAAAGTAAAAAAAGCCGATTTTTTCAGGGCCTATTAATGTCTGCTTTAAATGTTTTTCCAATTCCCTACCAAGCTTATATGGTGACGACCTTGGTGTCGTATCAATGGCTTTCTTTAGATAATATATCGATTTCTACCTATGTAGCCGGTGCTATGACGGGAACCTTTATCACCCTTTATATTTATATTTTGTTTTTTGACAAAATTAAAAATTCTAAAATATCATCTCAAAAATGGATGAATTATAGCATAGGAATTATTACAGCGGTGATCTCGGTCACTACGTTGATAAATATTCTAAAAACCCCTTAGTTTGTATGTCAAAGGCCCCTCATTTTTTTGATAAATGTTACGACGTTGCTCGTCAAATTCCAGTAGGTCGTGTGACCAGTTATGGTGCTATTGCCACTTATCTTGGTGCAGCCCGTAGTGCTCGAATGGTTGGCTACGCCATGACGGCCTCTCACGGCAAAGACGTTCCAGCACACCGCGTGGTAAATCGCAAAGGACTGCTCACAGGGAAACATCATTTTGAAGGCACCAACCTCATGCAGCAGCTGTTAGAAAACGAAGGTCTTGAGGTTATCAATAACCAAATTCAACAATTTGATTCTGTGTTTTGGGACCCCGCCAAAGAACTCTAGTCCCCAAGAGCATCATTTCCTATAATCCTCTTCTGTTTTAAAACATTTCACTGTATATTTGTACTTTAGAATACATCTAAATTAGAGACTTTGAAATTTAACAAACAAGACATTGAGCAAGCGCTCAAAACGATAACAGTCCCAGGCGAAGGTCAGAACATGATTGAAAGCCAGGCCGTCAAAAACATAATCGTTTTTGCCGATGAGGTGATCATTGATATCACTATTAGCAACCCAACTTTACAGGCCAAAAAACGAACGGAAGTAGACATTCTCAAGACAATTCATGAGTTGGTCTATGCCAAAGCTAAGGTGCAGGTCAACGTAAAAGTGGAAGCTCCAGCACAACCTAAAAATGAAATCAAAGGGAAGTCAATTCCTGGGATTCAAAATATAATAGCGGTTGCTTCAGGTAAAGGCGGGGTTGGTAAATCGACTGTTACCTCTAACCTTGCGGTTACACTTTCCAAGATGGGATTCAAAGTTGGAATTTTAGATGCAGATATTTATGGGCCCTCGATTCCCATTATGTTTGATGTTCAAAACGAAAAACCATTGGCAGTCAATGTAGATGGGAAATCTAAAATGAAACCTGTTGAAAATTACGGCGTTAAAATTCTATCCATCGGATTTTTCACCAAACCCGATCAAGCGGTGGTTTGGAGAGGCCCCATGGCTTCCAAAGCATTAAATCAAATGATTTTTGACGCTGCTTGGGGCGATTTAGATTTTCTTCTTATCGATTTACCCCCTGGAACCGGAGATATCCATTTGAGTATCATGCAGTCCTTACCAATTACTGGTGCGGTAGTGGTGAGTACCCCACAAACAGTGGCACTTGCCGATGCTCGAAAAGGCGTTGCTATGTTTCAACAAGAAAGTATTAATGTGCCTGTTTTAGGGATCATTGAAAATATGGCCTATTTTACCCCTGAGGAATTACCTGATAACAAATATTTTATATTTGGTAAAGAAGGTGCTAAGCATTTAGCAGACGATTTAAAAATTCCTTTTTTAGGCGAAATTCCTTTAGTTCAGAGTGTACGAGAAGCAGGCGATTTAGGACGTCCTGCCGCCATGCAAACATCCACACCTATTGAAGAAGCTTTTAATAAAATCACTCAAAATGTAGTACAAGAAGTCGTCCGTAGAAACACAGCATTACCACCGACAGATGCAATTAAAATAACCACCATGGCAGGGTGTTCTGCGGTAAAAAAATAAAGCATATGAGTTCAGAAGATCTTAGACTAAACGTTGAAAAAGCATTGGATGAAATCCGCCCATTTCTACAAAATGATGGGGGCGATATTAATTTGATTGCCATCGAAAATGACGAAATAGTCAAAGTGCAGTTAGTGGGTGCCTGTTCATCGTGTAGTGTCAATCAAATGACGCTTAAATCGGGAGTCGAAATGACCATCAAAAAATATGCACCTCAAATACAATCGGTTATAAATATTGAAGCCTAAAATGATTACGACTGATATCTTAATTATTGGAGCGGGCCCAACTGGGTTATTTACAGTTTTTGAAGCGGGCCTTCTAAAATTAAAGTGCCATTTAATTGATGCCTTGCCACAAGCAGGCGGTCAATGTTCGGAACTATACCCCAAAAAACCAATTTACGATATTCCAGCCTATCCTGAGATCCTTGCTGGTGATTTGACCGAAAAATTGTTGGAGCAATCCAAGCAATTTGAGCCTGGATTTACCTTAGGAGAACGCGCCGAAACCATCGAAAAACAAGCCGATGGTTCTTTCGTCGTTACCACCAATAAAGGCACGCAACACAAAGCACCCGTGGTGGCTATTGCTGGCGGTCTTGGAAGTTTTGAGCCTCGCAAACCACTTCTTGAGAATATAGAATTTTATGAAGATAAAGGGGTGGCCTATATGATTAAAGACCCTGAAGTATATCGAAATAAAAAAGTAGTGATCTCTGGCGGAGGCGACTCAGCATTGGATTGGGCTATTTTTTTGAGTGACGTTGCGAGTGAAGTCACTTTAATCCACCGTCGAAACGAGTTTCGAGGTGCTTTGGATTCGGTAGATAAAGTTCAAGAATTAAAAAATAAAGGACTCATTACCCTGATTACGCCTGCGGAAGTCACAGGATTGATTGGTGAGACCAAGCTCGAAGCGATCCAAGTGACCAAACCCGGAGAATCGCCTGTAACCATTGAAACAGATTGCTTTATACCGCTATTTGGATTGTCTCCAAAACTGGGGCCGATTGCTCAATGGGGATTAGAAATTGAAAAAAATGCCATTAAAGTCAATAATGCATTGGACTATCAAACCAATATTCCAGGCATCTTTGCAATTGGTGATGTGAATACCTACCCAGGAAAACTAAAACTGATTCTCTGCGGATTTCATGAAGCAACCCTTATGTGTCAAGCGGCCTATCAAATTATTAACCCCGGAAAACGCTACGTACTAAAGTATACAACCGTAAGTGGCATTGACGGTTTTGATGGTACTCGTAAAGAGGCGCCCAAAGCCGTTGTAAAATCTATAAATTAATGGATCAAGATGTACAAATAAAAATCACGGATCGTGATGGGAAATTACACGAAATAGCAGCTCCAACGGATATGGCCTTGAACATCATGGAAGTGGTTCGGTTATATGAATTAGCCCCTGAAGGCACCATTGGAATCTGTGGCGGTATGGCCATGTGTGCTTCCTGCCAATGTTATGTTTTAACGGAGCATCCTCTTCGTGAAATGCAAGATGAAGAAGAGGCGATGCTAAGTGAAGCTTTTAATGTCAAACCCAACAGTCGTTTGGGATGTCAAATTCAAATTACTCCCGAAATGGAAGGGCTTGAAATTGAACTAGCACCAGAAGACTAGTTATTGATACGCGTTTAAATTTACGGGCCCTTCGAGGGTTGTTTTTATAATTTGTAAAATACCTTCTTTATTGGCCGAAACATGCCACTTGATTAGGCTAATGGTCCCCTTCTCAATTTCGAGTCCTGTAATACTTCTTGGGTGCACACAACTACCATCATTAAAAAACGGAATGTTTCCAGGTTGCGGAAATCGCGGTCGGTGGGTATGTCCAGTAATGGTGAATGTATTATTATTTTCAGAAATCCATTTTTTGGCGCGTCGTTCTATTTTGATTAATTCTTTGTGATTTTTCGCAGGACTGGTCGGGTCAGAAACCCCCATAAGATTCAGTGGTTTCCACAAAAATCGAACTAAAAACCGACTCCATCGCCAAAAAATATAGTTCCACCAATCGGCTTGATGTCCGTGGGTTAAAAATAGAATTTGCTTGGTGGTTATATGTTCTAACCGAACACTTTCATGGTATTCAATTCCTGGAAATAAATCGACTTTCTCCCCCGTTTCCTTATCAAAATAGGTTGATAAATTTTTTTTGACATACGTTGGGTTTTTATAAACCATGTCATGATTTCCCCAAATCATGTGCAGGCGCTCGGCGTCATGAAATTTCTTCAATAAAAGATAAACGTCTTTGTGTGCTTGAAAGATAGCATCAAACTTTTGGGTTTCCCAAAGTTCGTCGCCGTCGCCTAATTCACAATAGCTAAATCCAGCCTCCAAATAATGGGTTAAGGCGTGTACATATACATCTCTGTTATGTGAAAAATCATCTGCAAAACTATTGTCACCACGGTGGCAATCGCTGAATAAAATGAATTTACTGTCATCATCAAACGGGATGATTTTTGCAGTGTTGTAGGCCTTATCTAATCGGTGTTTTGTGGACATTGAGAGTTGGGGGGTTACTCAAGTTACTTAAATGCGTTTAAACCAGTGATGTCAAATCCAGTAATTAATAAATGGATATCGTGTGTGCCTTCGTATGTAATCACACTTTCCAAATTCATGGCATGGCGCATGATGCTGTATTCGCCACTAATGCCCATGCCGCCTAATATTTGTCGGGCTTCACGTGCAATTTTTATCGCCATATCAACATTATTTCGTTTGGCCATTGATATTTGTGCGGTTGTTGCACGATCCTCATTTCTTAAAACACCTAAACGCCAGGTTAATAATTGGGCTTTGGTGATTTCGGTAATCATTTCCGAAAGTTTCTTTTGTTGTAATTGAAATTGACCGATGGGTTTGCCAAATTGAATGCGTTCTTTGCTATATCTTAGAGCCGTATCATAACAATCCATCGCGGCACCAATGGCACCCCATGCAATTCCATAACGTGCGGAATCCAAGCAGCCTAATGGCGCACCAAGTCCAGATTTATTAGGGAGTAAATTTTCTTTTGGAATTTTGACATTATCAAAAATAAGTTCGCCTGTAGAGCTTGCTCTTAACGACCATTTGTTGTGTGTTTCAGGGGTTGTAAATCCTTCCATGCCACGTTCTACTAGGAGTCCGTGAATTCGACCTTCTTCATTTTTTGCCCACACGACGGCCACTTGTGCAATTGGGGAATTTGAGATCCACATTTTAGCACCATTTAATAGATAATGGTCGCCCATATCCTTAAAATTTGTGGTCATACCACCTGGGTTACTCCCATGGTCGGGTTCAGTCAGTCCAAAACAACCAATCCATTCGCCGCTGGCGAGTTTTGGTAAATATTTTTGGCGTTGTGCTTCATTTCCATACTTCCAAATGGGATACATCACTAAGGACGATTGAACCGAAGCCGTACTTCGAACGCCCGAATCGCCACGTTCAATTTCTTGCATAATTAATCCATAGGATATTTGATCCAATCCTGCGCCACCATATTCGACGGGGATGTACGGGCCAAAGGCTCCAATTTCTGCTAAACCTCCAATAATTTGAGTTGGAAATTCGGCCCTTTGTGCATAGTCTTCTATAATTGGAGACACATCTCTTTTAACCCAATCCCGTGCGGCACTTCTGACGAGTTTGTGTTCTTCAGATAATAAATCATCTAAATTGTAATAATCGGGTGCTTCAAATAAATCTGCTTTCATCGTTCTTTTTTGGGTTTAATTCAATTTTATTCAAAATAAATGAGAATTACATACCATTTATACAAATTTACTTATTCCGCTTGATAATTTTACAATTTTAAATAAAAATCTTTCGTCAACGATGTATATTCTTGTGTGTACTGGTGGCGTGCGATTTCAATGGTGAGTTCGCTCCGTTCAATTGCCTTTTCTTGAAATGTAAAACGCATCAAACTTCGTTTTATAGGACTCGATTTTTGGCCTCTTATATGTAAGATATTATTCGGATAGAGCTGCTCTTTTTTTGCCAACTCGATAAACGAAGATTCTTCACTATATGGAACGATCACATTAAATTGACCCGTTTGTGAAAGTAGTCTTGAAACCGATTTCAGCAACTCATGGAAGGGCATCGCATCTTCAAAGCGCGCTCGATTTCGTTCGTCGTTGTCGGTTTTATAGGAGTCGGTATAAAAAGGCGGATTCGAAATGATGAGCTCATAGGTGTCCTCGATTTCTTCTGTAAATTCTTCTAAAGACGCATGGTAGCAAAATAACCGATCGCCCCAATCCGAAGCTTCAAAATTATGAACACATTGCTCATAGGCGGCATCGTCAAGTTCAATGGCATCAATTAGTTCGGCTGAGCTTCGTTGGGCCATCATGAGTGCCAAAATCCCAGTGCCTGCTCCAATATCTAAGATTGAGTTGGGATGCGAGTCTATATTTGCCCAAGCGCCTAATAATACAGCATCGGTTCCAATTTTCATCGCACAGCGATCTTGCGCAACGCTAAAGTGTTTAAATCGAAAAGGTTTCGACATTACTCTAAATATAATTCAATCAAACCAGGCGGGGTATTGACCGTGATTGTTTTGGTCGCGCGATCTAATTTTGTTATAAAATCGTCATTCATAGGAATCAGGATTTCGATTCCATCACGGTCCACCTCAAACAGGGCTTGAGAAGTGGTGTCATTCACGCCTTTCACAGTGCCTACAGGGCCAAAATTTTCATCGTTGAGTTGAAAGCCAATAATTTCATGAAAATAAAACTTCGTGCCCTCTAGTTTTGGAAGTAAATCTAAAGGTAAGTAGAGGTGGCATTTCATCAACGCATCGGCATCGGCTTCGTTGGTGACATCATCAAACTTGAGTCGGAGTAAATCCGATTTATGTAATTGCGATTTTTCAATAAAAAAAGGAATCAACGTACCATTGACTTCAATAAAAATGGCATCTAAGTTTTCATAGATGTCTGGTTGATCGGTGTCTAGTTTCGCCAAAAGTTCCCCTTTGAAACTATATTTTTTCACGATTTTCCCTAAATAAAAACAGTCTTCTTTTGTCATGATTCAATTCAAGTTTTCGTTATGGATGTTTCATAAAAAAAACCTGACAAAAAGTGCCAGGTTTTAAAGGTATAAAAAAAGTTTATTTTTTTTATTTTTCTTCCGCAGCTGGTGCTTCCGGAGTTGCTTCTTCAGCAGGAGCCGCTTCTTCAACAGCAGGTGCTGCTTCTTCCGCTACAACTTCCGTTGCTGCTTCTTCAACAATAGGAGCTGCTTCTTCAATTACTTCTTCTACAACAGGTGCAGCAGCAGCAATACGAGCTTCATTGGTTGCTTTTTCAGCTTCAAATATTTTAATAGCTTCAGCATCTTTAGCTTTTTCTAAATCACTTTTCTTAGCGTCTACTTTGTTGGTTTTATCTTCTAACCAAGCTTGAAACTTCGCTTCTGCTTGTTCTTCCGTTAAAGCGCCTTTACGAACTCCACCAACTAGGTGATTTTTCAACATGACCCCTTTGTAAGATAAAATTGACTTAGCAGTATCTGTAGGTTGTGCTCCATTTTGAAGCCATTTTACAGTACCATCTACATTTAGTTCAATTTGTGCAGGGTTGAAGTTTGGATTGTAAGTTCCTAATTTTTCAAGGTATTTACCATCTCTTTTTGATCGTGCATCAGCGGCAACGATCCAGTAAAAAGGTTTTCCTTTTTTACCGTGTCTTTGTAATCTAATTTTTACTGGCATAATAATTAATTTGTGAGGTTCTCGACCTCGGTTATTAATGAGAGCGCAAATATAGGATATTTTTCGATTCTACACGCTTTTGTAAATAAATTTTATAAGACCTTTTTTTTGCCCTATAAATGGGGTGTATAATGTTCCTCTAAGTCATGAAATTGAAGCCTCGACGACTTCAAAATTTGCAGGAGCAGGTTTCACGCGATAGGACTGAGGTCTTGGAAGCTTCAATTTTGCGCGTTACAGGGGGCGTTTAAAAATAATGAACCAAAAACGCTTAATTATAAAATTATGCCTGGCATATAGTGTCTAAAATTTTCAAGAAAAGAGTTTTTTTTTGCTCAGTTCTTTTTAAAAGAGGTGGTTTATTTTTTTTAGAAGGGTTGCGCAATGGATAACGGTGTTCTACGCAGTTTTTATTCTGAAATTCTTTTTTTTAAATCCATTCTTTCGTGTAATATTCTCGTTATCTCAACATATTCTTTGTTTAAAGTTCTGTAGAATATTATATGTCGATTTGATTTTATTCCCAAGAGTTTCTTTGATATTCCTTGATAATTTTTTCCTAAATCTGGATTTTCAGCAATTTCTTCACAATTAGAAATTAGTCCATCGTAATATTTATCGGCTTGTTTTTCCGACCAAACCTCAAATGTGTATTCCCAAATCTTTGATAAATCAACAACAGCTTTGTTGGTTAATTTATATTTAGGCATTCGAGTGTTTTTTCACTTTTAGTGATTCAAGATGTTTTTTTGGATCAAAATCGTGAGCAATTCCGCTGTCAATTCCTTCTTGAATTGCATTTTTCAAAGCAATCACTTTACTTTCTTCTTCTTCTAAAAGTCTTAATCCTGCACGAATAACTTCACTAACATTTTTAAATCGTCCATCGCTAATGCTACTTTGTACGAATTGGTCAAAATGATTCCCGAGTGATATTGATGTGTTTTTGTTCATTTTGTTACTATTTAATTCAAATATACCAAAAATTGGTATAAATGCAAAATTTTTCTCAAATTGCGTAGAACGTCTCATGTATGGTGTCGTAGCTATCCCGCAGGGTAGCTATGCACTATACATATTGTTGTGTTTTCGTTCTTTATTTTCATTCTGTTTGTAGCATTGGCGAAGCCATACTCTTTGACAAGTTTTGGCTCGTGCGATTGGTTTTTGAGCGGCTTGGCAATGTGTATGGCTTTATGCGTTGGTTATTTTTCTGTTTCTATATTCCATTCAATCTTTTTTAGTCTATTTGCTACAGCTATTAAAGTATTCATTATTTCTTTTTCCTCTGGAAACTCACCAAAAACCAATTCTTTGAAGCTTGTTTCGTAAGCATTCTTAATTTGATTCCAAACGTTTTCCGTGTCTGAAAATAGGATGGTAGTTATTGGGTGGTTGGATAACCATTTGTTATTATTCTTAAAACTTAATACATCATCATTTGCAACTTTTAAAAGCATTGAGTCAAATTCTGTTGAGTTAAAAAACGAATTTAGTTTAGCATCTTTTAACATCATATGAATGTCATAAGTATGGCGTATTTTATTACTCAAATCGGTTATTGGTTCTTCTGTTTGAGAGAAACGAACTAAACTCATTATTTTCTCACACAAAGTCCTTTCAGTGCTCAATATTAAAACATCAAAAGGGTTCATGTCGTATTCATTGATAACATCCAATTGATTGCTTTGTCGCATCATTTCATAAATGTAAGATGATACCGTTCCAGCTGTACATGGCTCAAAATTCCCAAGCCAAGTTGATTCTACAATAATATTGTCTCTCACTTGTCCAAAATCACCATCAAAACTCTTTTCATACCTATGGGCAGTTTTACGTATCATTCCCATTTTATGAGTAATTCCGTCAACTTCTATTTCTGGAATTACATTAGCTACACATTTTGAAATCTTTTTGATCTTTGTTTTAAGCTGACTATTTGTCTCTCCATTTTTTCGCAGGACAACCAAATCAATATCTTCTGAAAACCGGTCGATTAACTGATTGCATTTTGACAAAGCTGTGCCGCCTTTAAAAACAGTTTCTTTACCAATTTTATTATTGAAAATAGCGTGTAGAGCAAGAGTCACCCAATAATCTTTTTCTACGTAAATTTCTGGAATACCTTTTTGTTGAGAGGTGGCAGTTATTGCATCTTGGAATAGTTCTTTATTTTCGTGTAGTTTCATTTAATATTCCAATTTGGTGCAGTTGATAATGAACTTTTATTAATACCGTAATTGTATTCTGAAAGAGGATTTAAACTCTTTTTTAATATTGTCAGTTCAATAGAAGAATCTATTTTTTCTAATAAGGCTCCTAAAAAACCTCTAACTCTTGGGGGATAAGACAAAACACATTTAATCAATTGTTTTATCTCGTTTGTGTTTAGTTCTTTTAATCTATTTGAAATAATTTTGATAGCTGAAGCTTTATCTAAATCGGGGATTTTTTTAAAATCTTTTAGGGCATCTAATATTTCTAACAAGTAGAAATTTTTGTCCGTTACATCTACGTAACTTTTAACAGGAGTTCCTTTAATATTTCCAACTGAAACGGTTATTCTTTTATCTCTACTTGCGATTTTGATGTTTTTGGGGATTTGTGTTGTCAATCCCATTCTATTGTATAAAGAAGTGCCTGTTATGTAGGCAACTCTTTTATTATGTTGGAATAGATATGGTTTCAACAGTTCTTCTTCATTAGGTTTTAGTTCCCCAAAAATGGTTTGTTTAGGTTTGTAGAAAACACCTGTAGAAACTCTTTTGATTATTCCTTTTTCAATAAAACGCTCAATTGCCTTTGTTGCAGCACTATATTCACTTGATTCAATAGAAAGCTGTTGATACTTGAAAGTAGTACCTTCTTTTATTTTGTTAATTTGCTTTTCTATTTTTTGAGCGACCTTCATTGAGAAACAAAAGTACAAAAATCAATTCAAATGTCAAGTAAACGAAACATAATACTTGACAAATGGTTGAATGAATGGTTTATTTTCCTTCTTTTTGTAGGAACTCCCCATAATCATCTTGTCAATATAATATCAACTTCCCCTGTCTCTTTCGAACTATTTCCATGTATCTCAGTTTGAGTTTTCTTTTTGAAGGGTTGGTCAGTTATTGTAATCTTATGTTTTGGAAAATGTTTCTTTAAAATTTCTAGTGTAGAGTTAAAAGTGTATTCTCTTTTGTCCGTTCTTACATAAACCGTACTTTTCTCTTCCATCATACCAGCACAATCTCCAAAAACTGAATCTAATAAATTATAATAATCATCTTTTGATGTAAACCGTCCTTTGTGTTTTTCTTTTTTTAATTCAGGCGTTTCGCTACCACCTAATAACCATAATCTTAACCATTGGTCTGCATAGTAATCGGTTACAGAACAATATGGCGGAGAAGTGAAAAGCAATGAAAATTTAACGCCTGTTTCTTCTGATCTTTGTAAGATTTGATTTAATTCATTCGTGCTGTCACCATAAATTACTTGACTATCAAAAACATCTGGCTTCCCCTTTTTATACCTCCACTCAATTTTTTTAGAAACAAATTCCAATGGGTTAATTTCTGGTGGGGTTAAAAAATTATTCTTCTTCCACCATTCTATTGAGTAATTAACTCCCATTGCTTTTGTCATTCTCATTTGATTAGATAGCCCTTCTCCTAATTTTCCATGTAGATACACTAATAAAATCGACATCAATGTTGCATCTACATTATTAGATTTCCAATCTAGATTTTTTCTAGCAGAAAGTAGAAATTTTAATACCTCATCACAGTAACACATCCGATAAAATAGAGGCATCTTTTCGAGTGACCTATTGTAGTAATTTCGTTTTTTATAGATTTCATATAGCCTATTAACAACCGCTTCTTTATCCGCTGGATTAAGCTTTACAGTTCCATATAACCAACCAACAGGGTTTATTTCGACCCCTAAACTATGTCTTCCCAGTATGCCTCCAGCGTATATACTTGAACATCTGCCTGCAAAGGGATCAATAATGAAATCCCCTTTATTAGAATACTTTTCAACGACTTCAAAAGCAAAATCTATAGGAAACATAGCGTAATACGGTCCAAAGCGTGCCCATCTAGCTTCAGCATTACCAAACCCTTTAATATTTATTTTTTTAGTCTCTGTAATCATATTCTTAGTTTGACCTAATTTGTTTTGCTATATCGTCAAAAATCCTTTTTCCAATATTCAGTGGAATAGCAGCTTCAGCATGCGCTGTAGCTAAAGGCATTACTGAATTTTCATATCTGCTTGACACAAGTTTATCAAGTAGAACTAAACAATCGGCTAGTCTAGGAAACTGTTTTTCTGCCGCCATTAATGGATTTCTTTGATATTCACTATAAGTAGCAATTGAGGGAACTACACGGTATCCTGCTTTAGTTTTATAAAAGAACTTTCTTCCAAACGCTGTGTCTTCCAAATAGACAAAATCAGGATTGTCATTTAGAACAATGTTCTTTTTTATATAATCATTTGTTGGAAGAAATACGGATTGATTAGGGAAGTTATCATCAGTACCGTCCTTTTTTGTGTCAATGTCAGCAAAATGATTTACAAAATTTCCAGTCCTTTCAATTCCTAGAATTAGCAAGTCTTGATTGCAATTTTCTCTTACTTTTTTGTTTATTCGTTCTAGTTCTTCTCGGAATGATTTTGCAAGCCAAGAAGCAGTACTAAATACAGTTAATGATCCTTCCATGAAAAAGGCAATGTTTCTTAATGTTCCAAACCATTCAGGTTTTTTTTCAAAGGATCTAATTAAATGAATTAGCTGAATTTTTTTAAATGTTTCCTTAATCTGACCATACATTTCACCATTTGTGCCGGAGGGATTCATTAATTCATGTAACCGTAATGCATCTGTAGAATAAAGTTTACCTCCGCAACTGTACTTTTTAAATATACAAAAACCTCTCGGAAAGCCTGTAATAGCTATGTTTTATACACGTTGTTGTAAGTAGTGCTTTTTTCATTCAGTTTGGTTTTCCGATGTTTCTTATTTAGTTCAAACGTGAGCGTTGGCAAGACATACTCTTTTGCAATTTTTGGCTTGTGTGTTGGCTGAAGCGAATTGCAAATGTGTATGGCTTTAAGCGTTGGCTATTCAGTTTCTAATGCTTTTTCAATTATTGCACTTATTTCTGCCTGCTTTTCCGCTATCTGTTTATCAATTTCTTTCTGTGCGTCTATTTGCGTTTTTATTTTATCAACTAATTCGGTTTGTTTGGTTTCGTCCCAATCTGGAATCGGAAATTCTTGAACTTGGCTTGGAAAAATATTTGTATTGTTTCCTAAACCCTTTTTATGAGTATAAACCAAATACTGAAATAAGTCAGAACGCATATAATAATACGCTAATCTTGGGTTGTAATTTGTTAGTCTAATTCTTTGCGTAAAATCTGCGTGAATTGCTTTAATTTCTTCATTTTCGATTAATGCAACTTTTCCGATTGTTCCTTCTCCAGAACGTGCTAAAATAATATCGTCTTTTTTTACTGACTTATTCATATTCGATTTTGAATAAGCATTACTAACAGTTTTGCAACCTTCTGCATCAAAAGCCCAAGTTTTTATATTAGACATTGCTATGTAAAAATAGTCTCCATCATCATCATAATCTTTTGGCGAAACACTTTTTCCTAAAACAATTGGTTCTGAAATGAAGTCCTTGATTCGTTTATTTGTTTTAGAACTAAGGAAATCCCAAACAAATTGACCAGCTCTATTGTGAAACTTAAAACTAAATCTACAATCTATATTATTACCAAATTCTTTAAGGTTTGAACTAAATTTATTTTCAGCTTTTAATTTTTTAAAAGTCTCTAAATTAAAATCAAGTTCTTCTGCAATTACATTATTTATAATGTCAACATCTAAAGTTCTAGAGGTGTCTAGTAAATTAAGCTCTAATTCTAGCTCTTTAATTTTTGTTGCAAATTCATTTTGTAGTGCAATATCAATATTAGGCAGTATCAATCTACTATATTCGTCTTTAGAGTAATATTTAGATGCGAAAATTGACTGAAATGCTTTTCTTATTTTTAAATTAAAGTACCATTTTAAGAAAGTAATATTATACTTAGTTTCGTCAATGTTAAAGTGAAAAACATTTTGATTTAAATAAATAGGTCTGTCAACAATAAATGCCAAACCAATAGTCATAGCATTAGATACAATTAATGAATTTGCAGGTGCTTGATAAAGTGTTTTTTCATTCTCTACAGCATATTTCGTAATATGAGCAGATACTTTTGGCATTAAGACATAAGTACTTGTATTAATGTCTTGCATAGTTAAGAATTCAATATCTCCTAACCAATAATCTGGATTATATTTTGAAGGTGTTCTTCCTGATTTAATATCAGTAGATACATCTGTATTTTTTAATATATTTTTGAGCCTATATCCTTTTGTAGAGTTGATTAAACTATAATCTTTTAGCCCAAGTT
>Ga0209632_10002326_pt1 | contig 18295 bp, 17 predicted proteins | sample COG_10_FD_184754 | JGI IMG/M metagenome (GOLD analysis project Ga0209632, IMG submission 184754) | Pelagic Microbial community sample from North Sea - COGITO 998_met_10 (SPAdes) (version 2) | ecosystem: Environmental > Aquatic > Marine > Neritic zone/Coastal water | place: Helgoland, sampling... | reverse complement strand
CCCAGGCTCAATGCGTCTCTCGAAGAAGGAGTCGGCTGGGTCGTCTTCAATGAGTTCTTGGGCATCGGTTGCCTCTGTCGTAAAGGAGTCTAGAGCCCCTTCCTTGAATTCCTCATCGATGCTTGCATGGTTAATGTTTGCTTCTAGGGTTTCAGGGCGATCAATCAAGGACTCTTCGCCTTTATGTCTACCCTCTACAGCAGGCGCTTCAGTTCTCCCCTGCAGTTCTCCAGCCGCCGAGGTGAAGAACTCTTCGCTGAGAGTTTCCGATTTCTTCAGTTCCTGATGCAGGTTTTTTTCATTGATAGGATCGCCTTGATCAGGTTCGTCACTCTGGATTTCTCTCAAGTCGCTGCGAGTAAGAAACGAAGACGGGTCGAAAAATTCTTGCGGATCATTGCCCACGAAAACCGACTCGTCTTGGTTTTGCGCTGCGTCCGTTTCTTCTCGAATCAAAAAATTATCGATGGCCTCAAAGACATTGAGGCAGGCTCCGCAGCGCACTCGGCCAGCAGTAGCAGCTAATACACGAGAGTTCGTGTTAAAGGTAGAATCACAGACGGGACATTGGGTTACATTGAACGACATGCGGCAGCACTTCGAGCGACAAGTTAGCAAGGGATTGTAGGCCAATCCCCTTGTCTTGCCTACAACAAGCGTAACTCACTCGCTTGCTGGCTAATTCAGGCGGATGCCGCTCAATTGCGCCCATTCCTCGCTCAGTATTGCCTCGTCCATCTCAAACCAAGAGCTATAATGCTCAAGTAGTTCGTCAGCCTGATCCGCTAATAATCCAGACAAGGCGATTTGTCCCTTTGGTTTGACGAGATGAGAGAGGTTTTCAGCAAGCTGCATGAGTGGCTCGGCGAGTATGTTTGCAATGACTATATCTGACAGAAGAGCGGCCCTGTCGGCAGGCAATTGCTCCGGCAGGTAGGTTTCGATAACGCCTTCTGGGATGTTATTGCGCTTCGCGTTTTCGATCGTAGCAGTAATCGCCTGAGGGTCATTATCTACTGCGATGACGTGGGGCGCTCCAAGCAGGGCCGCAGCGATTGCAAGAATGCCAGAGCCACAACCATAGTCGATTACTGTGCTGTCATCGCGAGTGTTTTTCTCCAACCATTGTAAGCACATGCTGGTGGTTGCGTGACTGCCACTGCCGAAGGCGAGGCCGGGATCGAGCATAATATTAATGGCACTTGGTTCGGGCGGCTCCTGCCAGCTCGGACAGACCCAAAGGCGCTCGCCAAACTGCATTGCCTTAAAATCCGACATCCAGGATCTCTCCCAGGCCTGATCTTCTAATATGTTGAGAGTCAAAGACCCTTTGTCTTCAATCGCAGGGTGTTGTTGTAACAAGAAAAGCAGTCCATCGAGATTTGTTTCTTTCTCGAATAGGCAGACAAGATCAACAAACTCCCATAATGGTGTGCTACCTGGCACTTTTTGAAATACCGGTTGATCCTTTGCATCCAAATAGCTTATTGAAAGACCGCCATAATCCAGCAGTAGTTGTTCTAGGGGGTCAATTTGATTGGAGCGTACCTGAAGCCTGAGTTGTTGCCATGCCATAGTGAGAAGACTCGGGGGCTTTAGGATCCAAGCTTCTTTTCTAGATAGTGGATGTTGACGCAACCCTTTTGAAACTCGGCATCGCGCACAAGATCTTGATGCAGTGGGATATTGCAGTGGATACCATCGATCAGCATCTCATCAAGAGCGATCTGCGTACGTCTTAGTGCTGCTTCGCGCGTGTTTGCGTGGCAGATAAGCTTGGCTATCAAAGAGTCGTAGTGAGGTGGAACGCTATAGCCGCTATACAGGTGTGAATCGACACGCACTCCGTTGCCTCCAGGTGCATGAAACATCTTTATCTTGCCTGGGCTGGGCATAAACGTGACTGGGTCCTCGGCGTTGATCCGGCACTCGAAGGCGTGACCGCGGAAATGGATATCCTCTTGGGCATAAGACAGCGGCGCGCCGCCGGCTATTAGAAGTTGTTCTTTGACGATATCTACACCGGTAATCATTTCTGTAACCGGATGCTCTACCTGCACGCGCGTATTCATTTCAATGAAGTAGAATGCCTCATCTTCATAAAGAAACTCTAGGGTTCCAGCTCCGCGGTAATTCATGTTCTTACAAGCTTGGATACAAGTCTGTGCGACTTTGGCGCGCACTTTGTCAGGAATGCCTGGAGCTGGGGCCTCTTCCAATATTTTCTGGTGGCGTCGCTGCACAGAGCAGTCACGATCGCCAAGATAGAGCGCGTTGCCCTTGCCATCGCCGATAACTTGGATTTCCACATGGCGCGGATTCTCCAAAAACTTCTCGAGATAGACTACGCCGTTGCCGAAAAAAGACTTGGCCTCGGCCTGTGTGACGAATATTGCTTTGAGTAGTGCCGCCTCATTGTGGACAACACGCATGCCGCGGCCACCGCCGCCCGCTGTTGCCTTGATGATTACTGGGTAGCCAATCTCTTTGGCTAACGATAGCGTGCGCTCGTTGTTATCGTCTATGGGGCCATTGGAGCCGGGTACAGTAGGCACGCCTGCTTTGCGCATTACTTCGATCGCGGAAACCTTGTCGCCCATCAGGCGAATCGTCTCGGCAGTTGGGCCGATAAAAGCGAAGCCACTGTTCTCTACCTGCTCGGCGAAGTCGGCGTTCTCAGATAGAAATCCGTAGCCGGGATGCACTGCATCGGCATCGGTCACTTCCATTGCAGAGATGATAGCGGGTGTATTGAGGTAGCTTTCTGTTGGGCTGGGCGGTCCTATACAGACCGACTCGTCGGAGAGCCGAACATGCATTAAATCCCGGTCTGCCGTCGAATGGACAGCGACAGTTTTGATTCCAAGTTCTTTACAAGAGCGAAGCACACGCAGTGCGATTTCACCGCGATTCGCTATTAATACTTTTTCAAGCATGAAGCTATCCTTGAATTAGGCTGAGCACCCAAATTGCGTTCTATACGATTCTAATTAATGGCTGGTCGAATTCTACCGGTTCGCCATCTTCAACCAAAAAGGCTTCGATCACGCCTGCTTGATCAGCCTCAATTTGATTCATCATCTTCATCGCTTCGACAATGCAGACCACGTCTCCTGCCTTTACATGTGTGCCGACCTCAACGTACGCAGGAGAGGAGGGAGAGGGAGAGCGATAAAAAGTACCAACCATAGGGGACTTGATTGCATTTCCTTCTGCGGGGGGAGGAGCGGTTGGTGCGGCCGCGGCAGGAGGTGGAGCTGCGGCAGGAGCCGCAGGCGCCTGATAGGCGATGGGCGCAGGCATTGAAATGGATCCGCGGCTAATCCTAACTGACTCTTCGCCTTCCTTGATTTCGATTTCTGCGATGTCGGAAGATTCCAGCAACTCAATGAGTTTCTTTACTTTTCTAATGTCCATAGGGGTGTCTCGTTTTGAATTATTGTTAATCAATACTGAAAAGTCATCCTGACTTTATCAGTATGTCGTGCGTCAAAAGCTGACGTTGCTGTCATTTCACTGGCTTTTGCCGCACTCGCACTGCCCTTAACGGGCAATGGTTGCCTATCCTTGTGCAACTAATTAGCTAGTTTTTTGCAAGCAGCTTGCAGCGCCAGTTCGTAACCTTGGGCACCCAAACCAATAACACACCCGACAGCGATGTCGGAAAAATAGGAATGATGCCGAAATGCTTCGCGGCTGAAAAGGTTTGAAAGATGCACCTCGATGAAGGGAATCTCGGCGGCTAGGATCGCGTCGCGAATAGCAATGCTAGTGTGGGTGAATCCACCAAAGTTCACGATCATGAATGCCGTGCCGTCTTTTCGCGCCGCGTGTAATCGATCGATTAATTCTCCCTCAGAGTTAGCCTGCAGGCTGTCGAATTGATGGCCCGACTCTGTGCATTTTGTTGCGAGGCGCTGATTAATGTCGTCCAAGGTGTCAGACCCATAGATGTGGGGCTCACGACTACCGAGCAGATTTAAGTTAGGTCCATGCAGTGCCAGTATTGATGCCATTTTCTTTTCCCGAATGTGGCGGCTGGGTGAGTTTTCTCCCCAAAAACCTGATTAGCTATTTTGTCGGCATTTTCGCAGAAAATAGCGTGTATTTCACGCTTTTTTTGCGAAAGGAAGGGCTGAGTTTACGGATTTAGCAGAAATTCGAAGCGCTGTGGAGGATAACAAAACCCCCAATCGGCACAGCCTTGATAGTCGATGAAAATTCTTGCGTTCGGCCCAGGCACGGTACTAAGGCTGAGATCGATATCGAGTTGGCCATAATAGGCTTCTATATCGCCGAAGAACTGGTCATTTTTTTTCAGGCCAGCAGGCATCGTGACTTCTACGGGTAGCTCTGCCGAATCGGCTTGCTGGCTCAGTGTGAATTGGAAGGCGTGTCTGTACAGGTAGTGGCCATCTGGTAGGTTCCATACAATCTTGACTCGCCCTGGGCTAGTGGCACTGACATAGAATGGAAAAGCTAGTTCCACAGGCAAAGGCTGTGGAGAAATGGGCTGCGCTTCTAGGCCCGAGATCGTGCGCGGTGTGAGCTGCGCTTGCGCGGCGTGGCCTGCGAGCAGGACAGTGCCAAGTAGTAGAGTCAGACTGATTCGAAATGTGAAACTTATCTTCATGCTAGGTTAGACCTGTTAAACTACTAATAAGTTTCCTACCCAAGGCGTTGCTAGTTTTGATAGCGATCAAAGACTAAGCAGGCGTTGGTGCCACCGAAGCCGAAGCTGTTCGACATGACACGGTTCAGGGTAATGTCATCTTGGCGCTCGATTGCGATTGGCATTCCTTGCGCTTCTTCGTCTAGATTTTCGATATTGGCCGAGGCGGCAATAAAGTCATTCTCCATCATCAATAGGGTATAGATGGCTTCCTGTGCGCCTGCCGCGCCAAGTGAATGACCCGTCAGCGACTTGGTTGAATTTAGTATTGGTACGTTCTCACCAAACACGCTTTTGATCGCACGTAGTTCCGAGACGTCACCGGCCGGTGTGCTAGTGCCGTGTGTGTTGATGTAGTCTACTGACCCTAGCAGGCCAGCTGCCGCTACCTGCATCGCGCGGGCGCCGCCCTCGCCTGCAGGTGCAACCATGTCGTGACCATCGGAGGTTGCCGCATATCCGGTCAGCTCGGCATAGATCTTTGCGCCTCGTGCTAGGGCGTGATCGAGAGACTCCATGACAAGAATCGCACCACCGCCAGCGATCACAAAGCCATCACGGTCAGCATCGAAAGCGCGTGAGGCTTTAGCGGGCGTGTCGTTGTATTTAGTTGAAAGCGCGCCCATAGCATCGAACATATGGCTCGTTGTCCAATGTTCAGCCTCGCCGCCACCTGCGAAAACGATATCTTGCTTGCCTAGCTGAATTAGCTCGGCTCCATGGCCAATGCAGTGTGCGCTGGTCGCGCAGGCCGATGAGATCGTGTAGTTGACGCCTTTGATTTTGAATGGAGTGGCCAGGCAAGCGGATGTGGTGCTGCTCATTGTACGGGTTACACGGTAAGGCCCGACTCTGCGCAAACCCTTCTTGCGCATGATATCTGTGGATTCAAGTTGTTCTTCGGAGGAGCCGCCGCCGGACCCCACTACTAATCCAGAGCGAAAACTGGATACTTCGTCTTGGGTGAGATTGGCGTCAGATATCGCCTGTTCCATGGCGAGGTACGCATAAGCGGAGGCGTCGCCCATAAAACGGAGTATCTTGCGATCTATCAATTCAGCTGTGTCGATCTGCACAGATCCGCTGACATGGCTGCGCATGCCAATTTCTTCATAGGTGGGGTTGTGCCGAATACCACTACGCCCCGCTTTGAGAGAATCTAGCACCGACTCTTTGTCATTGCCCAAGCAGGACACAATTCCGATACCAGTTACAACAACGCGCTTCATACGATTTCCCCAATCAAAAACGAATCACTCATACATACTGTACTAGAATGAAATTCCTGGCTTAAACAGACCAACCTTCAATGCTTTGGTGGTATAAATTGTCTTGCCATCTACAGACACTTTTCCGTCGGCGATGCCCATAACTAGGCTTCTGTTAATAAGTCGACTTATCGATAACTCGTAAACTACCTGCTTTGAAGTGGGCAATATTTCACCAGTAAATTTTACTTCTCCAGCACCGAGTGCTCGACCCTTGCCGGGGTGTCCACTCCAGCCGAGATAGAACCCCAGCAGCTGCCACAAGGCATCTAATCCTAGGCAGCCTGGCATGACCGGGTCGCCGGGGAAGTGACAGTCGAAAAACCAAAGCTCAGGCGTTATGTCCAGCTCCGCGATTATTTGTCCGCGCCCATATTCGCCGCCATCGCTATCGATCTGAACAATACGATCAAGCATGAGCATATTGTCTACGGGTAACTTGGCGTTGCCCGGACCGAATAGGCGGCCGTTGCCGCAATCGACCAATTCTTCCAATGTATAGGAATTTTTAGGAATAAAGTTGTGATCGGCTTGTGTCATAAGCGGGTTAATCCCCTCCAAGGGGTGTCTTTAGAAAGGTTGCGATGTTATCGCGCCGAGGCTAAATAATCGATCATAAATTGATGGCAGGCCACTGAACGAGCACTATTTATTAAATTAGACGATATTTTGCTACTATGTCCCTCGTTTTCGTCATTACGTTTTAGTAGTGAAAGGTGGCAGGCTCTATGTTAATTCCCGTTATTCTTGCCGGTGGTGTGGGTTCCCGCCTCTGGCCAGCCTCTCGATCGTTGCAGCCAAAGCAATTTATTGACTTCCCCAACATGCAGGGCTCGCTTTTTCAGAACACCTTGTCTCGTCTGGAAGGTGTGCCTGACGTCGAAAATCCGATAGTGGTTTGTAATAGTGATCATCGCTTCTTGGTGGCAGAACAATTAAGGCAGCTTGGAAAAGAGCACTGCAAACTATTGCTAGAGCCGGTCGGCAGAAATACGGCGCCTGCGGTAGCTCTTGCTGCATTGTGTGCGCTACAAGATAACGCGGACCCACTTCTCTTAGTCTTACCGGCCGATCACGTGATTAACGATCAAGCGGCATTTCAGCAAGTAATAGATCAGGCCTTGCAGTTTGCCAGGCAAGAGAAGTTGGTTACTTTCGGGATAGTGCCAAGTGCCCCAGAAACAGGCTACGGCTACATTGAGAGGGGTGCAGAACTTGCAGATGGAAATGGATATTGTGTAGAGCAGTTTGTAGAAAAGCCGAATCAGGAAACCGCGCAGGCCTATCTGGATAGCGGCAATTATTTTTGGAACAGTGGCATGTTCTTGTTTTCAGCCTCTACTTATTTAGCGGAGCTCAAGCGGCATGCTGCAGATATTTTTGATAGCTGTCAACAGGCCTACGCGAGTCTGGAGTCCGGAGAGGAGTTTCAGCGAATCCCAGAGCCAATCTTCGCAAGCTGTCGCAGCGATTCTATCGACTATGCGGTGATGGAGAAGACGGCCTCAGCTGTGGTCGTGCCTCTTGAGGCGGGCTGGAATGATCTTGGCGCCTGGGATGCGATGTGGGAGGTGCAGGCGAAAGATGAGCAGGGCAACGCACTATCTGGCGATGTGCTCACCTTCGATGTAGAAGATAGTTATATTCAATCCCAGTCCCGGCTTGTCGCTGTAGCAGGGGTACGGGATGTCGTAGTTGTCGAGACGGCAGATGCTGTGTTGGTGACCCACCGTTCGCAGGCGCAGTCCGTGAAGCACTTAGTAAAACAGCTGCAAGACCATGAGCGGGAAGAAAGTACGCTGCACCGCTTGGTCTATCGTCCCTGGGGTTCTTACGAGTCTCTAAGCAGCCGGCCCGGGTACCAGGTGAAGCATCTCGTGATCAATGCTGGTGCTTCGATTTCTCTGCAGTTGCATCACAAGAGGGCGGAACATTGGATTGGGCTCAAGGGTGTTGCCTTGGTAACCTGCGACAACAAAGAGTTCGAGCTGCAGCCTAATGAATCAACGTATATTCCAGTTGGAAGTAAACATAGACTGACCAATACCAGTAACCAGCCAGTAGAAATCATCGAGGTTCAAATGGGTGAATATCTTGGCGAGGATGATATTGTCCGTTTCGAAGACCGCTATGACAGGGTCTGAAAACGGATCGATCTAGCCGAAGCTCGATGTTGAATCGCAGGTGACGGCGATACTGACTGCTTTCAATAATTCACCGGAATATTTTTTAGGGAAACTCTGCGCCATGTCCATTATTAAGAAATGTCTATTTCCAGCGGCCGGTTACGGCACGCGATTCTTGCCCGCTACAAAAGCCATGCCGAAAGAAATGCTACCTATCGTGACCAAGCCTCTCATTCAATATGGGGTCGAGGAAGCTATGGATGCAGGCATTACCCAGATTGGTGTTGTAACTGGTCGTGGTAAGCGAGCGATAGAAGATCATTTCGATATTAGCTATGAGTTAGAACAAGAGATTGCTGGCTCTGACAAGGAAAAGTTACTGAACAGCACGCGTGAAATCATGGATCGCTGCACGTTTTCATATACCCGGCAGGTAGAGATGAAGGGCTTGGGTCACGCAATTCTAGTCGGCGAAACTCTCATGGGGCGCGAACCGTTCGCCGTCGTGTTGGCGGACGACTATTGCGTCACCCAAGGAGATGGCGTGCTTACGCAGATGGTCAAGCTGTATGAGAAGTATCAATGTAGCATTGTCGCGATCGAAGAAGTGCCAGTGGATGAGACCCATAAATACGGTGTAATCGCGGGAGACCTGGAAGCAGACGGTGTTTATCGCGTTCATAATATGGTCGAGAAACCTGCGCCGGAAGACGCTCCGAGTAATCTTGCGATTATCGGGCGCTATATTCTCAGTCCAGATATATTTGATGTTATCCGCAGTACACCACCAGGAAAAAATGGAGAGACGCAGATCACAGATGCGCTCCAGATTCAGGCTGCGCAGGGTAAAGTCATAGGTTATCGTTTTAAGGGGCGCCGTTTCGATTGCGGTAGCGTCGATGGGTTTATAGAGGCGACGAATTACACATATAAGGCGCAATCAGAATAGATTGATTCAAGGGCAGTATGAATCTTTCGAGTTTGAAATCGAAATCCAGCGGATAGCTACAAGAAAGCACAACCGCTTAAATTGAGGGACCAGAACTATGACCGAAGAACTTACTTGTTTCAAAGCCTATGACGTAAGGGGTCGCGTTCCTGACCAGCTGAACAGTGACATAGCCTATAGAATTGGGCGGGCTTATGCTGAGTATCTCAGGCCGAAACAAGTCGTAGTTGGTTACGACATCCGCTTAAGCAGCCAGGAATTGTGCGCCTCATTATCGCGAGGTCTTGTGGAGGCAGGTGCAGATGTAATCAATATCGGGCAATGCGGTACCGAAGAAATTTATTTTGCTACTAGCCATTTGAATGCAGATGGGGGGATTGTCGTGACAGCGAGTCACAATCCTGCAGACTTCAACGGCATGAAATTTGTTCGTGAATCATCCAAGCCGATAAGTGGTGATACTGGTCTTAATGAAATCAAAAGGCTTGCACAGGAGAATAATTTCGTACCCTGTAAAGAGCTAGGGGCAGTCAGTTTTGACGATACCCAACCCGCCTATATTGAACATCTGTTGGGCTATGTTGATGTTCCAAATCTACGATCGTTAAAGATAGTGTGCAATGCTGGCAACGGTGGCGCGGGACAAACAATAGATACCATTGAGCAGTTTCTGCCGCTAGAATTTTTCAAGGTTCATCATGAGCCAGATGGCACTTTCCCAAATGGTGTTCCCAATCCTCTTTTGGTGGAGAATCGTGGCACAACCATCGATGCTATTGGCTTGGAGGGTGCCGACATGGGGATTGCTTGGGACGGCGATTTCGATCGCTGTTTTTTCTTCGATGAGAATGGTCGTTTTATTGAAGGCTATTACATTGTAGGTCTTTTGGCGCAGAGCTTTCTTGAACAGGAGCCCGGTGCAAAGATAGTTCACGATCCTCGATTGACTTGGAATACGATTGAGATTGCCAAAGAATTTTCTGGTGAGGCAGTTTTGTGCAAAACCGGTCATGCATTTATTAAAGAGAGGATGCGGATAGAAGACGCTGTCTATGGCGGAGAAATGAGTGCGCATCACTATTTTAGAGATTTTTTCTATTGTGACAGCGGCATGGTGCCATGGCTGTTAGTGGCTGGCTTGATGTCTAAAACTGGCAAGAAATTGTCTGAGCTTGTAAACGAAAGAATGCAGGCATTTCCGGCGAGCGGTGAAATTAATAGACGAATCGAAGAACCGCTCTCCTTGCTGGAAAGGATAGAAGAACTCTATTGTGAGAGCTGTATTGGTGTTGATCAAACTGATGGATTGAGCATGGAGTTTGAGAACTGGCGCTTCAATATCAGGATGTCTAATACAGAACCCCTCGTCCGACTGAACGTAGAATCACGTGCAGACGAAGGGCTCATGAAAGAGAAAACAGCTGAGCTACTTTTGCTGATGGAATAATCGCGGCTGCGCCGGAGCCCTATTTTAGAATAATTTTGCTGTTCGGCCATTCACACGGGTTGCGACACTGCATCGAGCGGGAGAGTCGCTATCTGCTTCAAGTGAACGGAGGAACTCTCGAGGATCCTTTAGGGGTTTAGAGGGTCCGATGAATATTCGCCATGGCGTGATCTGCGGCACCACTTCTACGCGCCATTCCCCGCAGGAGAACACTATTTACCGGTAGAGTAATCCGAATCCGAATGAGTGCTAAGCGTCAGTTTTTCTCCAGTGCTGAAACTTTTGGATTAGACCTTGCGTTGACTTGTCGAGGAGTTCTTGGTCTGTGTCTGCAGACATGGCCGCAAAGACTTTAGTGGATAGCATCTTCCCTAGCTCGACTCCCCATTGATCGAAGGCATTGATGTTCCACAGTACACTGAGAGCGTAGACTTTGTGCTCGTAAAGAGCGAGCAGCAACCCTAAGTTGTAAGGGTTCAACTCCTCTAGCAGCAGTGTGTTGCTGGGCTTGTTGCCTGCCACGAGCTTGTGGGTCGAATCGGCCTCTAGCTTTCCTTCCATTAATGCAAGACTCTGACTAAAACAGTTGGCCAATAGGTGCTGATGCGCCTCAGCGCTGCCCTGGGCATCGCTATTGGCGGCTGCGATGAAATCCACAGGAATAAATTCAGTACCCTGATGCAGGAGCTGGAAGTAGGAGTGTTGTCCATTGGTGCCGGCTGTGCCCCAAATGATGTCGCCGGTATTGTGTTCGATCGGTGCGCCTTGCTTATCTACGCTCTTGCCAAGACTCTCCATGCACAGCTGCTGCAGGAAAGAAGGCAGTAGGTTTAGGCGTTGGCTATAGGGAATCACAGCTGTGCTATGCGCATCGAAGTATTCTCGGTACCAGAAATTCAGGAGGGCCAGAATGACAGGCATGTTTTTCTTGAGCGGTGCCGTTCGAAAATGTTCATCCATAGAGTGTGCCCCGGCAAGCAACTGCCGAAAACTGTCCATGCCTAGCGCGATTGCAATGGGTAAGCCGATTGCTGACCATAAAGAGAATCGGCCGCCAACCCAGTCCCACAGTGGATAGAGATTTTGTTCTTCAATACCAAATTCTGTGGCCGCGCTCAGGTTAGTAGTTATGGCGACGAAGTGCTTAGCCGTGGCAGTTGTATCGGTCTGTTGCAGCAGCCAGTCACGGGCTGCCTCGGCATTGATCAGTGTTTCGCGTGTGGTAAAAGACTTGGAGGCTATGACGAAGAGGGTCGTTTCGGCCTGCAGGTTTTTGAGAGTGTTCTGTAGGTGCGAGGGGTCGACATTCGACACGAAATGCACACTGAGCTTGTGCGTCGCGAAGTGGTGCAGTGCATCACAGACCATCGCGGGGCCGAGATCTGAGCCCCCAATACCAAGATTAACGACGTCGGTAATTGCCTTGCCGCTGTAACCGGTCCATTTTCCGCCATGTAGTTTGGCCACTAGCGATTCCATTTTCTCTAGGGAAGCGCTGACTTCAGGCGTGTTGGTTTTTGCCCGAGGGTCCCGCAGAGCAACGTGCAGCGCGGCTCTTTGCTCGGTAGTGTTAATTTCTTCGCCGCGAAACATCGCATCGATCGCAGTGGGCAGCTGACTCTGCTGTGCCAGGTCGAGTAGTAGGGAAACCGTTTCTGAATTTATAAAGTTCTTGGAATAATCAAGTAGGAGCCCCTCTTGATGTAGCGAGTACTCTTGAAAGCGATCCGTGTCGGCACCAAACAGTGTGCTAAGACGAAATTCATTACGTCTGAATTCTTCACTGTGTTCCTGCAAAGCCAGCCTAGCCGGATTATTTCTTGAGCCGTCCATGGAGAGCTTACTCTTGAGCTGCTTGATAATTCTGCACCGGCTTCGGTTTTGGTTTTCTTAGCAGGGCCATGACGCCATCTTTCTTCGCGATGTTGTAGATATCAACGAAGGGGCGGTAGTGCTGCACGATTATGTTATTGCTGTAGCCGGTTTCACCAAAATTGTCTGGAACTCTCTCTTTAGGGTAGTACGCGGTGCCAAACATATAGTCCATGAAATTAAATTCCCCTGAGAAGTTCTTATCGATTGCCTCTGGGTGGTTGGAGTGATGCCAGCGATGGAATTTAGGATTACTTACGATATAGCCCAGCCAATGCGCATCTTTGATATTGCCGTGACCATAACGGCCCCAAAAGTCTCTGAATGAAATGTAGAGAAAGATCAGAGCGGGATCCGGCTGAAAATAAGTGACTAGCATTAGATAGGGCGCAGCGAAAAGTGCCTTGTCGATAACATGAAAACGACTTGTCGAGAACGAATCGAGAGTCAATGAGCTATGGTGAACCCGATGAAACTGCCAGAGCAAAGGAATCTTGTGCGAATAATAATGAGCCACATAAAATGTGACATGGCCCATAAGCAGGAGAGCGAAAAAACTCCATCCCCAGTGCATGTTTGCCAATGAGCCCTGCAGATAGGCTCCTTGGCCGGCATGTTGCTGAGCATAAGTGACTAGCCAGGCGACAAAGGCCGCATTTAACATGCTGTGCAGGTGCAATCGATGATAGGTGTGTATCAGGTCATTGATCATGCCTGACCTGACAAAAGGCTGTTTGTTCAGAGGAAAGAGCCGTTCGACGATTGGAATAATCCAGATCCAGCCGTAGAGCGAGAGCATTTGCAGCCATTCTTGGGTAACAGGAGTCAGCATGCTTGGGTTCTAGCTTATCTGTAGAGTAGTAATTAGCTGCCTAATTCAGGGCCGCGAGAAGCGGTACATGCCTGAATGCTGGGCGGTTTTGACAATCTTTCGAATCGGCTAGTTTAGCAAATATCGTGCTAAGTTAGTATGCTTCATTTTCTGCTAGACGAGCCGATTGTAAGCGCCATGAAGAGTACTAATTTTGGATACATTCCTGCACTTGATCATCTGCGTGGCTTCGCCGCGGTGCTGGTGTTGTTCTTCCACAGCTCGCACTTTATTTCACATAAGTTGATCTACGGCACGCCCTACGATCCGGCTAATTGGGCTAGAGCAGGTAATCCATTCTCTGCTCTGGCAATCGAGGGACATACCGCGGTTTCTCTTTTCTTCTTGCTAAGTGGATTTGTATTTACTGTGGGCTCGCTGCAGAAAAAACTGAATTACCTAGGTTTCTACCGCAATCGACTCCTGCGAACCTATCCCTTGTTTCTGTTCTTTCTAATTCTTGGTATTGCGTTCAACACTGAAAATTTTACTATCATCGCCTTGCTGCAATCTGTGTTCTTCATGGCGAATAGCGATACCGCGATCAATGGCGGTGTATTTACATTTGTGTTCTGGTCCATCGCGGTGGAGTGGCATTTTTATTTGTTGTTTCCTTTGTTATTAGTCTGCGTGCAAAAGTGGGGTTGGAAGGTATTGCCTGGGCTAATACTGGCGCTGCTTGTGGTGCGCACCGGCGCGTATTTTGCTGGAGCTGACATGCGAGTGCTGAGCTATTGGACTATCGTGGGCCGTCTCGATCAATTTCTCTTGGGGATGCTCGCAGGCATTTACTATCGAACTTATTTTGTGGCGGGCAAGCGCTTGGATTATGTCGCTATCGGGGGCGCGGCTCTGGTGCTGATGCTGCTATACGGTTTTAACCAGTTGGGTGGGGGCGGGGCGAATAACCACCTTTGGATATTCTGGCCGACGGTGGAGGCAATGGCTTGGGCGGTATTCCTAATTGGCTATCTGTCGATCGCACGACATTTTAATCGCTTGGTGGGAAAAGCCTTAGTGGCACTCGGCACAATCAGCTACTCCATCTACATGGGTCACTATTTGGTGTTGGACTTCTTCCTGCGGCACAACTGGGAGAGTCTGTGGCGATTAAACGATCCTCTAGGCACAGCTGTTCTGAATGTCTTCGTATTGATGCTGCCTTTAGTCCTGCTGCTAGCGGCGACCACCTATTTCTGTGTGGAGCGGCCATTCTTGCTGCGCAGAGTTAAGTATACGCAGGCTCAAGAGCCTGTTCCTCAGGGGCCTGAAATATCAGTGAACTGAACTATTGATGCTGCCGCTCTTTTTATGTAGTATGCGCGACCTGATTGCAGCAGTCGTGGTCAGAGCGATTTCGTCCTATCGAGACCGCGAATCTAGGCGCTGATCGGGGCTATTTGAGGTCATAGATCAAAGTCAGGATGTTTGATAAAATTTGAATTATGCCGCTATAGCTCAGCCGTGGTAGAGCAGCTGACTTGTAATCAGCAGGTCCCCACGTTAAGAGTGACTCTGGTTGCGGTGTAAGAAGGTTCGTAGTATAGAAAGAGCAGTAACTGAATTATGCCGCTATAGCTCAGCCGTGGTAGAGCAGCTGACTTGTAATCAGCAGGTCCCCACGTTAAGAGTGACTCTGGTTGCGGTGTAAGAAGGTTCGTAGTATAGAAAGAGCAGTAACTGAATTATGCCGCTATAGCTCAGCCGTGGTAGAGCAGCTGACTTGTAATCAGCAGGTCCCGAGTTCGACTCTTGGTGGCGGCACCATTTTTAAAGGCTTGCAGCAATGTAAGCCTTTTTTCATTTCTGAATCAACAGAGCGTGTCGAAAAAGGCGCACCGCTTACGCCTTCGCAGCCTCTTTCCTAGCTGTATTAGCAGTGCAGACAGCCAAATATCGAATCCATCTCTGGTCATCGATCAAAACACCCTGGTCCCGTTGATTTAGGCCCTCCTGATTCCAGCAAAATTGCTACTCGAAAGCCTGATATTAGCAAACCGATACGGCTTGCCTTTTACTCAGAAGTTAGCAAATGAGTGTAAAGATAGTTACTTTATAAAGTATCACTTTAAAAGAGGTGTGCGATGAAGCGATTCGTCCGTAAGAAGCCAAATCCCACTCGAAATCGGAACCCAGAGCTAAAAACAGCTCTGATTCTTGAAGCGGCCAGAGAATTGTTTGCAGCACAAGGTTACGAAAATACGCCTACAGCGCAGCTCGCGTGAGCGAGCGTTTTACGCGCACCTCTGCAACTGAGTTGAATTATCAATTCACAGTGGATGACACAACGTATTATACGGAGCCCTGGAGCGGTGAATTTTCATTTACCCGAGAAGACAATAACCATATCTACGAGTTTGGCTGTCATGAAGAAAATTACAGTATGGTTGGTGCACTTCGTGGAGCGCGGGTACAAGAAAGAGATGCGCATAAGTGAAATCGATGAGGAAGCTACTCACATAAACCACGTCCTAGTATTTGGACGTTAGTTGCAAGGGTACGTCTCATTGAAAGATAGCGTTAAACAATCGGTATGAAATACCTTAGAACGTTGCGTCTTTGCCTTTTTTCCGCCGCGCTAATTGTAAGCAGTGCGTTCTCGCAAGCTATCCCAGAAAATCAATACTTCGAGTCCGATGGAGTCAGCATTCGGTATGTTGAGCTGGGTTCTGGAGAGCCCGTTATCGCGATTCATGGTTACTAGAGCAACAGTGATTCTTGGTTAGAGAAAGTCTCTTCTCTTGCCGAGAATTACCGTCTAATTCTCTTTGATCAAAGAGGACACGGACTCAGCGATAAGCCGCACACAGTTTAAGAATATCGGAGAGAAATGGGGCATGATGTAATTCGTCTCATGGACCATCTCCCTATCCCTAAAGCACACATACTTGGCTACTCACTCAGGTAGACCCATCTCAATGGTCTTAACCGAGAATGAATCGCAATTCATTTCTGCTGTTTTTGGAGGAGGATCGGCGATATGGGAATGGGGAAGCGCCAGGGACCTGCTCAATCAGCACAGCTATGAGAGATTTCTGAACACGAGTCGTCGGCAGGTATTGAGTTCTAGCGTGGAGGGTCAAGATTTAATCGCACTTGCCAATCTTCGCTTGGGCGAAAAACAAGTTGTGGTATCAAAACAGAGTCTCTCAAATCTCAGCATACCTATACTTGCTATTGTGGGTAGTATAGATCCAGCTCTGGAAGCAGTTGAGAACTTTACGAGTACATTCCCGGCTATAGAGTTAATTGTAATAGATGGGGGGACACATCTGTCGGCGCCAGAGCATCTTGAATTTCTTGAGAGTATTCAGCGGTTTTTTGCCAAAAACCAAGAGAATTCAGCTCGGTATTCAGGGGCCATAGTGAGCAAATAATTGAAGGGGTGCAAAACGCCAGCAATTACTATCGGCGCACAGGCACAGACCGAATCAACGTTTCACTGGCTTGAAGATAGAGACTCTCAGGGGCGGCAGGACTTCTGTGCATGGCTTTGCTCCTAGTCGTCTTGTAGTCCTTAACCGATTCACTTATTCTTCACCGCTTAATTAATTTCTAGTAGAGTGCAGTGAATATCTCATGTTGGACGAAAAACAAATCCGAGAATTAGTTGCCGAGCACGGCAGCACAGTGAACGAAGGTCGGCCCATTCAGCAGCTCATCAATGACGGGGAGATTCCGAGGTTGACTGGGGCCACCGTATTAGAGGGCAAGGTCTCTGACTCGGTGTTTGGGGATAAGCTCAAGAGTGCTTCGGGAGTTTCACTTAGGCTGATGTTTCGCAACAATCGAATATCAACTCATGATGTGAATCGTGGTGCCATTCCATTCAAAGATCAGGTGTTAGCCTTCAATCACGATCATATGCTGCGTTTAGTCGTGGATGTGTTGGGCTCCTCGCAATTCAGTGTAGAGGGATTGCTGCCAAGCTCGACGGTCATCCCAGCTGAGAATCTTGAGTTGGTGAGTCTTGAGAATGTACTTCGGCTCTTTAACGCCGAGAGCTCGACTTCTACGTCTTTGTACCAGCATTGGATGCAGGCCGTCGATGCTGGTGAGACTGTGCTGCACTACGCCGGTCACGAATTGAGCGTCGCGGACCTGGTGCCTAACGGTATTCTGCCGTATGTCATGGATACTCCGAGCACGAAGGACAAGGTAGATAAGACCACCGACGCACAATCGTTGATTGATAGTGGCGTGTGTACTCAGGAGCAATACAATCAAATTCGCAATTCATCCCTAATGGCGTTCGGCATGATCACTCAGTATCTGGCCGCGCGTGGCATGGTACTGGTGGACACCAAGACCGAGCATGGCATCAACAGCAAAGGCGTAATAGTGGCCGCCGATGAACTCTATACTATGGACTCTTCGCGTTTCTGGCGCTTGGATGACAAGGGTGATGTTCTGCATAGAGATGGCAAGCCAGTCTCATTCTCTAAAGAGTTTGCGCGCGGCATGGTGAAGGAGAAGGATCAGCAATTCACTGACGAACAAGCGGGCGAGATCGCGGTACGCTATATCGACGGCTTACAGCACTTGACCGGGGTCGAGTTCGCGCCAGACTTGCGGCCTCGAGACCAGCGCATAATTGAATCGGTTGACTTAATATTGGACGCGCTGCTTTAGCGTCTATTTTCCAAGTTGTGCATGAGAGGCCTGCATTGATGAATCACATGATTAGGCGCAGCGTCATCGTACTATTTTTCCTCGCCATTATTCAGGCCTGTTCACCTGCGCCTAGCAACGAGACAGCGACGTCAGTCGCGTCTACTTTGGAGAGCATAACTGCCGCCGACTATGAGCGTGCGCAAAGCTTTCTTGCAGTCAATACTTCGGACCTAGTCCAGGGCAATATCCTTGCTCAATACTGGCAAATTGATGATCGATTGATCTATCGCCGTTCAACTGAGAACGGCTCTGACTATATTCTGGCGGATGTACAGACGGCGCAGAAATCGCCTCTTTTCGATGCGGTACGTCTAGCAACGGAATTGGCAGCCTATGCAGACGAGGAAGTTGATGCAAATGACTTGAGCTTGTCACGAATGCATCTTCTCGAGGCGGGTGAGCAGCTCGAGAAGATG
>Ga0209632_10002312_pt1 | contig 18350 bp, 11 predicted proteins | sample COG_10_FD_184754 | JGI IMG/M metagenome (GOLD analysis project Ga0209632, IMG submission 184754) | Pelagic Microbial community sample from North Sea - COGITO 998_met_10 (SPAdes) (version 2) | ecosystem: Environmental > Aquatic > Marine > Neritic zone/Coastal water | place: Helgoland, sampling... | reverse complement strand
AGCAAATTAAACAGGTGGTTGATACTTGGCAGCGGGAGTCTCATACGCTTGGAGAAAGCTACCAATCAGTACAGATCTTTGAAAACAAGGGTGCTCTGATGGGTTGTTCTAATCCCCATCCCCATGGACAGATCTGGGCCCAGCAACAATTACCCTCGTTAGTTGAGAAAAAGCACAAATCTTTTGCTGATTATTATCAAGCCCATGGTAGTAACATGCTCCAGGATTATGCGGCTAAAGAACAAGATAGGCAGGAACGTGTCGTCGTTGAGAATGATAATTGGTTAGTGGTTGTACCCTATTGGGCAGCCTGGCCCTTTGAGACATTATTGTTACCTAAATCTCCCATGAGTCGAATGACTGAGTTAGGTGAAGAACAAAAAGTCTCACTGGCGTCTATAATTCAGCAGATTACCATCCGTTATGACAATCTTTTCCAATGTTCATTTCCCTACTCTATGGGCTGGCATGGTGCGCCTTTTGATGGTCAGGACCATTTACCATGGACCCTGCACGCGAGTTTTTTACCGCCACTTTTGAGAAGTGCAACTGTGCGTAAATTCATGGTCGGATATGAATTGATGGCGGAACCACAGCGCGATATGACCCCAGAGCAGGCCGCTGATCGACTACGTCAGCTATCTTCAACTCATTATCTGGATGAGTGATTAATGGAACAAACTGAAATCATTGGGCACATATTTAAACAGCAGTTTGAGATTGAACCAGAGGTTATCTGTTATGCCCCTGGTCGGGTCAATTTATTGGGGGATCATACAGATTACAACGATGGCTTTGTCTTACCAGCAGCCATTGATGCGGGAACCACTATAGCCGCCAGTCGACGGGATGATGATCAGGTGGTTGCATTTGCTGAAGGTTATTCAACAAACGTGGATTGCTTCTCTTTGGAGAATATTGCGTTTAGCCACGAAGAAATGTGGCGTAATTATGTGCGCGGAACGTTGAAGTGTTTGAGAAAGTCTCATACAAATTTTGGCGGAGTTAATCTAGCGATCACAGGCAATGTGCCTCAGGGTGCTGGATTAAGTTCATCCGCAAGTTTTGAGATGGCGATTTTGAAGACAATCGTTGCTTTATATCAGCTTGATTTAGATGGTGTCACAGCAGCGTTGATGGGGCAGAGAGCTGAAAATGAGTTTGTTGGTTGTCAGTGCGGCATTATGGATCAATTGGTTAGCGCCTTGGGATTGGAGGGGCATGCTATGTTATTGGACTGTCGCAGTTTGACCTTTAAAGATGCGCCAATACCAGATGGTATGGTGATATTGGTTGTTAACTCCAATGTTAAACGAGGTTTGGTGGATAGTGAGTACAATGCGCGGCGTCAACAATGCGAGGAGGTGGCTCGTATTTTAAATGTGCCCGCACTGCGCGATGTAAGCTTGGAGCAATTAAATGGCGCTAAGAGAAATTTGTCACAAGAACAATATCGACGCGCGCGCCATGTGGTCACCGAAAATGCTCGAACCATTGCTACAATGACCGCGATGCAAACCAATGATGTAAAAACATTGGGATCCCTCATGGGTCAGTCCCATGATTCCCTGCGATATGACTATGAGGTAACCACCAAAGAGTTGGATGGGTTGGTTTGTATTATCAACAGTGTGATTAATGACGCTGGAGGTGTGCGGATGACCGGCGGAGGGTTTGGTGGATGCGTCGTGGCCCTAATACCCGCAGAGTTAGAACAGGCAGTCATTGCAGCGGTAGAGGCACAGTATTCGTCGCAATTTGGGCTTGAGGCTGAGATCTATCGGTGTCACGCTTCCACAGGGGCTTTTAGGGTCGGCAACAGGAATTACATATGACAGTTCTAGTCACAGGTGGTGCTGGGTACATTGGATCCCATACGCTTGTCTGTTTATTAAACTTAGGTTATGAGGTTGTAGTCTACGACAATCTTGTTAATTCTAGTGTTAAGGCGTTGCTTCGCGCTCAGGAAATTACAGGAAAACATTTAGAGTTTGTTGAGGGAGATGTTACCGACAGCAGGGCATTGGACGATTTATTTGCAAAATACTCCATTGATGCAGTCATCCATTTTGCAGCGTTAAAAGCAGTGGGGGAGTCTTCTCAGCGGCCTTTGCAATATTATGAGACTAATGTTTATGGTTCTCTGTGCCTGCTGAAGGCAATGGAGAAAGCTGGGGTTAATCATTTTGTATACAGTTCCTCGGCTACGGTATACGGGGAGATGAATCCTAGCCCTTATGTTGAAACCATGGAATTAGGTTCGCCCTCGAGTCCTTATGGTGCAAGTAAGGTGATGGTGGAGCGAGTTCTTGCTGATACAGCTCGTGTGAACCCAAAGTTTCGAGCGATTTCTTTGCGCTATTTTAATCCGGCTGGCGCACACCCTAGTGGTCTGATTGGTGAAGATCCCTCGGGAATTCCCAATAATCTATTGCCGTTCATCACTCAAGTGGCCATTGGTTTACGAGACAGTTTGAGTGTGTTTGGAGGAGATTATCCAACCGCCGATGGAACCTGTATACGTGACTACCTCCATGTGATGGATCTTGCTGAGGGACACGTTGTTGCGATTGATTGGTTGGCAGAACAGTCCAATTTTAACGGTGTTGAGGCTTTTAATTTGGGCGCGGGTACTGGGGTTTCAGTGTTGGAAATCATAGCAAGTTTTGAAGCGGCGACTCATCAAAAAATTAACTTTAAAATAGTAGAGCGCCGAGCAGGAGATCTGCCCGCATTTTGGGCTAACGCAGACAAAGCGGATAAAGTGTTGAATTGGCAAGCGAAACGAACTCTAGTTGAAATGATGGAAGATGCATGGCGTTGGCAGTCAAAAAATCCTAATGGCTATAATTGATCCAAATTGACTAGGCACACAACAGATCCATTGAAATCTGTAACGCTGACCAATAAAAATGGCGCGACGGCCACTTTTCTTAATTTCGGTGCGCGTTTGGTATCAATTAAAGTTCCTGCTAATGGTGGTCTCAAAGAGATGCTCGTGGGATACAAAAAACATGAAGACTACTTAACGGATCCTTATTTTTTGGGTGCGATTTGTGGTCGAGTGTGCAATCGAATCAGCAGAGCAACCTTCTCATTGAAGGGGGTTGATTATAAATTGGATGCTAATGATGGGCTGCATTGTCTGCATGGAGGCAGAGGTGGATTCTCGCAGCAATTCTGGACTATTGAGCACCAGAGTGAGTCCAAGGTTGTGTTCAGTCTTTTGTCTCCTCATCTAGATCAAGGCTTTCCAGGGGAGTTGTCTATAAAGGTTAGCTATGATCTACAAGATAATGATGCCCTTGCGGTTGAAATATCTGCCTCAACCTCTAGCCTTACTGCAGTTAATATCACTTTTCATCCCTATTTTAATCTTGGCGAGCCAACTAATAAAAATCTACAGCTGACATTGAATAGCGCGAGCTTTTTAGTAAGAGATAACGATGGTATCCCCACTGGCAGAGGGGTTGCCACATCGGAACTTGGTGTTGATTTAGCGCAACCCACAAAAGTCAGCGATTTCTATCAAAATAGTTGTTATCCGCAGATAGATGATGAGCAAGGGGTCGATCATTGTTTTTTATTGAAAAAAAATAACAGAAAGAAGCCTGATGCTGTGTTGGTTTCAGATCTTACCGGAGTAACCCTAGCGATTCATTCAAACCAGATCGCTATGCAGGTTTATTCAGGTCATTTCTTAACTTCACCCTTACGGTCTTATGCAGGAATTTGCTTGGAACCACAGGGTTATACGGATGCGGTAAATCAACCTAGGTTCCCTTCGATATTGATCGACTCAGATCAGGTTTATCGCCATACAAGTTTGTTTGAGTTTTCGAGCTAAAATGTCTAGGCGTGTTATTTGATGACTTATTTATTTTCAGCAGAGGTTTAGTTTATCTAAATAATAAAAAAGGCTGCACAATGTGCAGCCTTTTTTGTATTTGGCTCCGCCTGCTGGGCTCGAACCAGCGACCCAATGATTAACAGTCATTTGCTCTACCAACTGAGCTAAGGCGGAATGGTAAAACTCGTTGAAGCCGCGCATTTTAGCACCCCGCATAAAGGAGTCAACAACTTCCTTCGATGATATTGAAAGGCTCCTTTTTATAGGGGATTATGCATACAGTTCATGCTAAAAAGACTAGAATAACCAGCTTTCTGATTGGTTTAATGTAGAAGTCATTTACCTGGCGCATAGGCATGCATTGGTAGCGCAGGACTTTCGACTAAGCTTATAAACAACTTGTGAATAAAAGGGAACTATAAGAATGATGATTTGGAATCTAAGGCAAGGCAGCGTGATGGTTGTTTTAGGGCTTTTCTTAATGGTGCCTATGACTAGTTTGTCCGAGGAGGTAGTAAAAACATTGGTATCAAATGCTGATACAAAACCTATCAACCTGGCAGTTGGTGGAAAATCTGGGGTATGGGAACAATTTGAGCACTTATTTGGGTCGGTAACTGAACAGCTTTCAAACCACCAACAAATGTATATAAATAATCCAGTGGCTTACCATGAGTTTTTATCATCAACTGTCATTGAACTCTGGGATAGTTCTTCAACTACCCGAGCCTTAATAGGTAAAGCCCACTACAGCAATTTAACCGCTGAGCAACGCCTTACTTTGGTTGAGAATGTTGATCAAACACTTATCCGTTACGCTTTTGAGGGGCTTGAGAGTTACGGTGATCAAGAATTCAAAGTGGATGATGTCGTTGTTAATGAGGAACAAGGCATGGGCTGGGTTCAAGTGTTAATGGAGTCGCCTGTCCTTCCAGACATTAATCTGGATATCCTTATTAAGCGTAATTCAACTGATACGTGGCGAGCTGTGGACATTCGCGTTAAAGGCATCACCTATGTGGCAATTAAAAAACGGAAATACCGAGAGATACTTGAAGAGCAGGGTTTTAGCGCATTGATTGATAATCTTAAAAACAAAAACATTGAATACTTTGACGCGATTTGTGCAGCAACCGGTACATCCAAAGAGCTGGGCAAAGCACCTTGTTGAGTAAAGCTAAAATCAGTCACATTAGACCCTTTTCTGTGGTCAGTGACTACTCGCCAGCCGGCGACCAACCGACAGCAATCAAAGGTCTTGTGGAGGGCTTAGAAAATGGCCTTGCCGGCCAGACTTTGCTGGGTGTAACTGGATCAGGTAAGACTTTTACAATTGCCAATGTCATCGAGGAAGTTCAACGTCCGACCATTGTTTTAGTGCATAACAAAACATTGGCGGCTCAGCTTTATGGTGAGTTTAAAAGCTTTTTCCCAAAGAATGCTGTTGAATACTTTGTTTCTTACTTTGATTATTTTCAACCTGAGGCCTATGTGCCCTCATCAGATACCTTTATCGAAAAGGATTCTTCGGTTAATGCCCATATTGAGCAAATGCGGCTTTCTGCAACTAAGTCTTTAATTGAGCGCAAAGATGTCATCGTGGTAGCTACTGTTTCTTCGATTTATGGTTTGGGATCGCCAGATTCCTACTTGAAGATGGTTTTACATCTGTCACGGGGCGAGCAGATTGGTCAGCGTGATATCTTGCGGCGTTTGGCTGAATTGCAGTACAAGCGCAATGACGCAGTGTTTGATCGTTCTTCTTATCGCGTGCGCGGTGATGTCATTGACGTCTATCCTGCAGATTCTGATTATGAAGCTATTCGTATTGAACTATTTGATGATGAGGTAGAGGCGTTAACTCTTTTTGATCCCCTGACGGGCGAAGTATTACGAAAAGTTCCAAGGTTTACTATTTATCCTAAAACACACTACGTGACACCGCGGGAGACTGTCATTGAAGCCGCCGATTTGATTCAAGAAGAATTAAAAGAGCGATTGGAACAATTGCGTTCGGTGGATAAATTGGTTGAAGCTCAGAGGTTGGGAGAACGAGTACGCTATGACACTGAGATGATGCGTGAATTAGGGTACTGTAATGGTATTGAAAACTATTCTAGGTATCTATCTGGTCGAGCTCCAGGTGAGCCGCCACCAACACTATTTGATTTCTTACCAGATAACGCCTTATTGGTTATCGACGAATCCCATGTCACGGTTCCTCAGTTAGGGGCCATGTACAAGGGAGATCGCTCTAGAAAAGAAACGTTGGTGGAGTATGGCTTTCGCTTGCCGTCAGCTTTGGATAACAGGCCACTGCGATTTGATGAATGGGAGGGATTAGCACCCCAGATGATTTTTGTATCCGCGACACCCAGCCGCTATGAAGAGGCTAATGCTGGGCAGATCGTTCAGCAGGTCGTCCGTCCCACTGGCTTATTGGATCCTATTATAGAGGTGCGTCCAGCCCTCTCCCAGGTTGATAATGCTCTGTCTGAAATCCGAGCTAGAGCTGCTCAGAATGAACGTATACTCATTACAGTGCTCACTAAACGAATGGCTGAAGATCTTACTGAATACTTGGACGAGCACAGCGTTAGAGTGCGTTACCTGCATTCGGATGTTGATACAGTGGAGCGAGTGGAGATTATTCGTGACCTCCGCTTGGGTGAGTTTGATGTGCTTGTGGGCATTAACCTATTGAGAGAAGGGCTTGATATGCCTGAGGTTTCCCTAGTAGCGATTTTTGATGCGGACAAAGAAGGTTTCTTGCGTTCTGAGCAGTCATTAATCCAGACTATCGGCCGTGCAGCTCGTAATTTAAACGGCAAAGCCATTTTGTATGCAGATAAAATCACCGGTTCGATGCAGCGGGCTATGGATGAAACCGAGCGTCGCCGAGCCATGCAAGTTGAGTTTAACAAGCAGAATGGTATTACGCCCAAAAGTATTGTCAAAGATGTCAAAGATATTATGGAAGGGGCCTATGCAGCTACTGGGCAGAACCGGCGGGATAGACAAGCGGCCGAGGCTGACGCAGCTTATGATGTCGTTGGCGCTGAACCAATTAAAAATATCGCCAAAGAAATTAAACGTTTAGAAGATAAAATGTATCAGCATGCGCGCAATCTTGAGTTTGAAGAAGCGGCCCAAACTCGAGACATGCTGGGCAAACTTAGAGAGAAAAGCTTGGCTTCTTAGCTTTATCTAGGCCCACTAATTTGTTGACTTCTTGAATGTAGTTAGTAGTTCAATTGAACTTAGAGTGGTGCTTAGTGTCGTTAAGAGAGGCTCGATGTCTGATTGGTGTTTTTCCCATTTGCGATGATGCGGTTTCGTTATTGCTGTCGTTGAAAGTTCTGAGGCAAAATTTTTGTGAGAAATACTATTTTTGATGCCTATAAAGTCAATAAGCTTATTTAAAGTCGCTTGAGGAGTGGTAAGAGCTTCCTCGTAGCTCACAATACTATATCTTTCTCGAGGGAGCTGTCTGAGGTTGTCTACAATTGTTTGATTACTTAATCGCCATTGGAACGACGCGATTTCAGCCAAGGATCCTCCAATCAAATCTCGCCATCCAGGGGGTAGAAGGAAGCACCAACCTTGCCGATCCCATTCAGGTAGTTTCGGAAACGTCATAAATCGGCCTGTCTGCAACCCCAGAGTCCAGGCTTCTATAATGCTGGCGATATTAGATTGAGGTTTCCGATGCAAAAATATAAAACGAGCATCTGGGAAGACTTTGTTTAAAAAGGGAATATTTAAAGCATTGCGGGGGGTTTTTTCAATAAATTGTGTGGTTCTGTTGAGAAATAGCTCTGGATTTTCGATAAAGCTCTGTCCCTGATGATCACGCAATAGATAGGCCATGTTATCTCTAAATAGTTGCCTGCATTTTGGGTCCGCATGTCTTTCATTGAGGCTAGCCGAATTCATTGCTGCACTCTCTACCCTAAGTTGCGGGAAATGACGAAAAACTTGATGGCTCTCGCCTCCAATCCAGCTAGTCCCTTGCAAGCGAGTAAGATACTCAAAAAGCAAAGTACTTCCAGACCTCGGTGCTGATAAAATAATTATAGGGCTCTTTAGGGCAGCATCTATCTGATGCCTGGATGCTCGGCTCAGCAATGCTGCAGATTGTTGTTTAGCTGAGTACAATGGATCCACAGAGTTACCCTAAATCTCGTAGCAGCTACAGGGAATATTGAGGCGGTCCGTTTGCAAGCAAGCTTCTGGATTGCATGGACCGTTTGGGTGAGTTTTTGCAGCACAACAACACTGTTGACCGGCTATTACCCAGTCTATTATCAAATGAATTCGAGAGGAGTTACTCTCATTGACAACGCTATGAGTTCGACGGTTATTTATCTCTATTACCTCGCCCTCCATGAGATATCTTATTTCACCACCTACATCAAATTTTACCAATGGATTAGTCACCAGTGGAATATGAATCCTATGAGAGTGAGTAAGTGAAAAGTTTTTGTCTTGATGAGGTTCTATTCTACCGCCCGGATTGAGGCTAACTAAGTTTGCCCTAATACAATAACCGGGACCATATTCCTGAGCCAAAGAGACCCCTTCATCTGTGTCATCAAAGTGCGCAGCAATCATCTTTACCGCCGGCATAAGAGCAGGTTCAAATAACCTAAAGCTTGGTTGTATCGTTGGGTTAGCGTGACGGAAGTCATAATCGTAGACTATCCCAATAGATTGGGTTTGACGATGAACTTCATATCTTCTTTGACGCTGGGTATCCTCGAGCCAGTGCTCCTGTGAAAGCTGATCTAGTAGATGTTTAAAGTGACTCACATCCAAAGTGCCGATTTTATTGAAGCTGCCTTGAAAATTCATTAAAGATTCAAATATCCCTGATTATTTTTATAGATATTACTATAGCTCCTGCACTGTTTCGAGATTAATTACAGAAGATTATTCAGATAATATCGTTTTTTTGTTTTGTAGAGAGTTTTTAGCTATGTAAGCACCGATATCCTTGTCTACATTTGTTTGGGAAGTACGGTTAAGTAATGAGTATTTGCGGTTATCTATAATTGTTATGACTAAAATCATAAGCATTGAGAAGTTGCTATACAATCAAACAAAACATAGGTGAAAAACCAGTAGTCTGTGTATACTCGGCTTGCTGGTAATTGGAACAAGCGCGCTTTTAATACGCTCAGAAATAAGTTTTTGAGTTTTGGAGGATATGATGAGATCAGTTGTTATAGTTGGAGGTGGTTCGGCAGGTTGGATGACTGCAGCCTATTTAAACGGAGCTCTTAATAACCAAGGTCAAGATTCGAATGTAAAGATCACTTTAATTGAATCTCCTGATATTCCGCGAATTTCTGTTGGTGAGGCTACGATACCCTCCATTAAGCATCTGCTCGCCGTGGTTGGAGTTGACGAGCTTGAGTTTATGCGAGCTACCGAGGCTACCTTTAAGCAGTCGATAAAATATGTTAACTGGGTTAATAATGATAATACCTTTTACCATCATCCGTTTTCTCGTCACAAAGTTACTCCTATCGATCACTCCGCAAGAAAATGGCTAGAGAGTGATCGCAGTATTCCTTTTATGGAAACGGTATCTGCTCAGCCTCTAGTTTGCGAAATGGGGCGATCCCCGCGCTTAATCGGAAATGGCTCAAGCGAGGTCAATTTAAATTACGCTTTTCATATGAATGCCCAAAAGTTTGCTGATTATTTGCGAGATTTTTCTACCCAGCGGGGGGTGAAGCATATTTTAGAAAATTTGCAGGCAGTTGAGCTAAAAGAGAATGGGAATATAGCTTCTGTCAAGACAGATAATGATAGAACGTTTGAGGGCGATCTATTTGTCGACTGCACTGGATTTAAAGCCAAACTTATAAGTGAGGTAATGAAGGTCGACGTCGAAGATTGTTCGCAATGGTTACTGTGTGACGGCGCCGTGACTATGCATGTCCCCTATGAGGATTATTATCCAGGAATGGTTCGACCTTATACGACAGCTACTGCTTTGTCTAATGGTTGGATATGGGATATTCCTATGCAATCGAGGCGATCGATTGGTTATGTCCATTCAAGCGCCTTCATTTCGAGTGATGCTGCTGAACAAGAGATGCGGGCATATCAAGGTGTGAACACGACTGATTTAGATAGCCGACATATCAAGTTTTCAGTGCACAGGCGATTAAAAACTTGGGAAAAAAATTGCGTTGCAATTGGTCTTTCGGGAGGGTTTATAGAGCCTTTGGAGTCTACAGGTTTATACTTAAGTGATTTGGGAGCTGTGGCTTTGGCAGAACATTTTCCTTGGACGGATAGTCATATGGAGGCAATGGCTTTTAGATACAACAGGATTCTATCTAATCGCTTTTATGAGATTCTAGATTTCATCAATATGCACTATTGTCTGACAAAGCGAACAGACACAGCATTTTGGCGTGAAGTTCAGAAACCTGAGCACATTAATGACCGGTTGAAAGCGAAGCTGGAATATTGGAAAATGAAATTACCTAGTGCATTGGACTTTGAAGATCAATGTTTTGATGGAGGGTTTGTGACTGGCCAGAATCACCCTGCTGTTGATACAGCAGCTCTTTGGAATCATGATAGCTATCTATGTATTTTACTAGGAATGGACTATTTCCAGTCTGAAGACCAACAAATGGGTAAGGAGCTGCCATCATCATCTCTATATAAAAAGGTATATGAGAGAGTTCAGTGGGCTCATAAACATCTGCCTCTACATTCAGATTGGTTACAAAGCACTGTAGGAATGCGTTCGTTTAGCGCCTCGTCAAAGCCAAAAGGATGGGTAACTTAGTCACCTGGGCAGTGGGTAAATTTTTCAAGTACAACTTTTATGGATATCTTAAGATGAATAAATTTTTAGTTAGAGTTCTATTAGTAAGTGGATTGATTTTTTCGTCAGGAGTGATGGCTGATTTAACCCCTTTGCGACATTTCGCTGAATTTTCAACTTGGTCTCAAATGCGGATAAGTCCCTCGGGTGACTATATTGCGGGAGTCGTGGATAAAAATAGCGGTCTTGGTGGCTCAAGCCTTATGGTGATGGATGCAAAAACCCTCGAAAATCTCCATGAAATCAAAATGACAGGATCAGCATATATTGGGAGCTTTGTATGGGCTAATGATGAAAGGCTGATAGCTTGGGAAGCTGTAAAGTCAGGCATCCAGGAAATCCCTTTCAGTACGGGCAATATTATCGCTGTGAATATTGACGGGACTAAAAAGAGGTGGATCTATGGTTCAGGAAAGCAATCAAAGAGTCACCTGAGTCGTCATTCAAAAAGAGCTGGCGCATATTTAGAGCATACTTTGCCGGATGATAAAAAGAACGTCCTGATGTCTGTGTACACATACGGAAGCGAGGATGGTGCCTATACTAGGTTAGTTAAGTTGAACACCTATACGGGGCGTGAGAAAAATCTCGCTCGTTCCCCAATAAAGAGAGCGAGCTTGACGCTAGATGGCGATGGTGAGCTTCGTTTTGCTCATGGGGTTGATCTTGATGATGGTGAAAAATTTAAGGTATTTGTGCGTGAAGGCAAGGATTGGCGGTTAATTAAGCAGGCTAAGAGGAACGGGGGAAGCTTTGTTCCTGTAGGCTTTTCAGCTGATAACAAAATAGCCTATATTCTAGACAATATTGAAACTGATACCCAAGCTTTGTATTCCTATGAAATGAGTTCGGGCGATACTCAGTTGATGTACAGCCATCCTTTTGTTGATGTTGATCAAGTAACATTTTCAGGAGAGGAGCAGAGTTCGGACTCAGGCGATATTGCAGGAGTATGGGTTCAGCCGGACTATCCTATGTACGTGCCGCTCTCAGAGAATCTTGACTACAACAAAGTTTTAGTTGGGTTGCAAAGAAAATTTCCTCAGTACAGTGTAGATATAATTTCGAAGAGTAGCAAAGGAGAGGATGGGTCGCAATTAGCTATTGTGGGGGTTACTAGTGATAAGCTTCCAGGGATGTACCTTCTGTACGATTTTGCTACATCAAAGTTGACTAAAATACGTCAAGCGCACTCTTTAATTGATTCTTCGAAACTCAGTAGTACTGTTCCCTATAAGCTGACAATGCGCGATGGTAAAGCTGTCTACGCTTACTTGACTCTTCCAGAGGATGCGGAAGGGCCTGTGCCATTAATTATGCACCCCCATGGTGGGCCTTATGGTCCTCGTGATAGTTGGGGTTATAACCCTGAGGTACAGATGCTAGCCAGCCGAGGATATGGTGTTTTGCAGGTGAATTTTCGAGGGTCTGGTGGATACGGAAAGGATTTCATGTACTCAGCATATAAACAATGGGCCTTTGAAATGCAGGACGACTTGACCGATTCTGTGCGTTGGGCGATTGATTCTGGGATAACAGAGGAGGGACGCGTCTGTATATATGGGGCGTCTTATGGGGGCTATTCGGCTCTAATGAGCGCGGTAAAGGAGCCTGATCTCTATGCGTGCACAGCAGGTTATGTAGGAGTCTATGATTTGCAGATGATGTCTCAAAAAGGAGATATCCAGCGTCGTGATGAAGGACTTGATTATATTAGTGAAGCGATTTGTAGCACTGAAGCTGAGTGCAAGCGTGGCTCGCCGCTTACTTATATCGACGATTTGAAAGCGGACGTCATGATCATTCATGGTGCGATTGATCAGAGAGTGCCTGTTGCTCATGCGGAAGCCCTCCGTAACGCTTTAGATGAGCGGGATATACCCTACGAGTGGCTTGTAAAGCGTAAAGAGGGTCACGGATTCGTTAATGTTGACAATAGAGAAGAGTTGTATGGGCGACTGCTGGCCTTTTTTAAGAGGAATATAGGCAGTTAACCCTAAGTTTAAAATGTGTGACGGTTCTTCAAGTTGTGTAATCGCCGCATGGCTGCCGTGGCTCGAGCAGAAATATTCATTTGGGTCATGAGTGACAAAATATGTGATTAAAATAGTTCATTTTAATCAAAATTGATGTAACATCACATGGAAGTTGTGAATTTTATATTCTTGTAGCTTTGAGTAGCCTGGGGAGAAGGGTCCATCTTTTCTGCTGATTACTCATGAAAATTTTTTAGTTTCTTCGGGAGAGATACTATGTTTAAGAAAAGTCAATTATCAATGGCCATAGGTGCGCTTACGGTATTTTCGAGTCAGGCCCTCTTAGCGCAGTCTGCTATTGAGTCTGAGGCGGTAGAGGCGGCGGCTGAAGAGCAAGCGGAATCTACTGTAGAGGAAGTTGTCGTTACGGGTTCTCGTATTTCCAGGGACGTTTTTTCTAGCTCGTCCCCCATGGAAGTTATTTTAATGGAAACGGCTGAGGTGCAGGGGATTGGTGATATAGCGACGCTCTTGCAGACTAACCCGGTTGCAGCGGGATCACCCCAGGTAACTGCAGCCTCCTCAACTGCATTCGTTCAGAATGGTGGAACGGGTGCCGCAACACTATCATTGCGTGGATTGGGAGCCAACCGAACATTGGTTCTGCTCAACGGGCGACGTGCTGGACCTGCGGGAGTCAGGGGAGCTGTTTCATCGTTTGACTTCAATGTATTACCTCTCGCGGCAATAGAGAGAGTTGAAATTTTGAAAGATGGTGCCTCATCAATCTATGGATCTGATGCTGTTGCGGGTGTAGTTAATATTATCACCGACAAGAGTGACGGCGGGACTTTTGATGCATTTGCATCACAACCAGATGAATCAGGTGGTGAAGTTTCAAGAGTAACCTTGTCATTTGGCGAGACACGAGACAAGTTGCGCTACAGAGGTACTGCTGACTATTACAAGCGTGAAGAGCTAGCTAAAGGAGATAGAGATTATTTCCGCTGTGGCGAGCAATACATATTTGATCCCAGCAGTAGCACCCCAGGTAATCGGGCGGACGTGATTGATCCTCGCACTGGTGAGCCTCACTGTACCGATCTCTTATGGGGCCATGTATGGATTTATGACTACTCCGGAGACGTTCCTAGTCGCGCCAAAGCGCAGTATGACTATGATGGTAACCTTGGTGATACCATACCTTCTTTCGAGGATTTTGCTGGCATGAACACTCCTCCGGGATGGTTCCCTGTGTCCTATGACCGAGCATCTGATTCGGTGACTAATGCTGATCACCCCTTCCAGGATGCAGCATCATTAATCCCTGAAACGGAAATCGCGACTTTTTATGGAGAGGCGTCATATGAATTTTCTGACAATGTGACGGGATATGCTGAAGTACTTTTGAACAAACGAAAGAACTATGTCAATGGCTACCGTCAGTTCTGGTCATACACCTATAATTCACAGAGCGACTATTTTACAGCGAACAGCGCTCCCACTGCAGAAGGTTGGACAGGAAACCAGTGGTTGAGCTCAACACCAATTACTGATCAAAATGATTCTTCAGTTGAGATTGACTACACTCGATTTGTAGCTGGTGTGATGGGCGATATTTCTGATGATTGGCAGTTTGACTTGTCTTACCAGTTCTCTAAGTCAGATGCTGAGTATAAAACGCAGCAGGTTTTCGATGATGCGATGCGCGGTAATAACTGGGCAGCTGGACTTTGCGAGGGGACTACTCTTGCAAGTGGAGTTCCTTGTCAAGACTTACCTTGGTTTGATCCTCAGTTCTTGGCTGGTGAGTTTAGCGCCTCTGAAAAAGCGTACCTATTTGGCTGGGAAACTGGCACAACTGTTTATGAGCAACAATCCGTTGAGGGATTTGTAACTGGACCCCTAGTGGAGCTGCCAGCCGGTGAGGTCTCTGTTGCGGTTGGATTCCATTATCGTACAGATGAGATTCTCGACACTCCTGGAGAGATCACAAGATCAGGAAATGCGGCATTGATGTCAACAGCGGGAATTACTGAAGGAGACGACACGACAACGGCAATTTTTGGGGAGATTGATGTTCCTCTGATAGAAGACTTACCCATGATCAAAAGCTTAACGATGAATGCATCTGCGCGTTATACAGATGTGGACTCGTATGGTTCAGGCGATACATATAAGGTCGGTTTAAACTGGGAAATCACTGATACCCTCAGAATGAGAATGGGGCATGGAACATCATTCCGTACTCCTGCTCTGTTTGAATTGTTCTTAGACAGTCAAACAAGTTCAATTAGCCAGCGTGCTGTTGACCCCTGTATTGGTTGGGGTGACAAGATAGCTGAGGGCAGCATACCGCAACGTCTAGCCGATAACTGTGCAGCAGATGGTGTCGACCCTGACCACTACGCAGCCATCAGTGCTACAGTGATTACAGGCGGTGGGTTTGGGGTGCTTGAGGCGGAAACGTCAGAGGCTAATACGATTGGTCTTATTTGGAGACCTGAATTTGCTGACCTTAGTATATCGGCCGATTACTTCGATATTGAAATAGATGACGAAGTATCGCAGCTAGGTGCCAGTAATATTGTAGCTGGATGTTACTATTCAGAAAATTACCCTAACGAGCCGCTTTGTGATCAGTTCGAGCGTGACCCAGTGGATGGCAAAGTTGATAATATTAATGACAGCTATCTGAATATTGCTTCTCAAATCAATCGCGGTTGGGATTTGGCTATACGTTACAGTACTGAGGTTAAGTGGGGTGAGTTAGTGTTTGACACTCAACATACCTTCCAGATAGAGGACGCTCTCCAGCTGAGAACTGACTCAACAGCAACTGACTATAATGGACGTATGGGTGATCCCAAGTGGACTGGTAATGCCTCGCTGCAGTTGATTAATAATGACTGGACTTACTACTGGGGAGTCCAGATGATTGGTGAAGCATCTAATCATCGTACTTATGGTGGGGACATGGCAAGCTATCGAGGGACGCCAGTGCGTGTTGTCTTAGAAGCGCCGACTGTCATGTATCACAACCTTTCAGTCACGAGAGCCTTCCCGGATCAAAAAATGGTGGCTAGATTTGGTGTTAATAATGTCATGGGTAAAAAACCACCAAGACTGACTACTTTGAACTTAGGCCAGGTAAGCACTGAAGGTAATTCAGCGTTTTACTCCCAATATAACTGGGTTGGTCGCGCTTTCTTCTTGAACGTATCTAAGGACTTCTAGGGGTATTAGTTAGAAAGTTTTTGGTACTCAAAGCGCAAGTAGCGAAAGATGCCTCCTTTTTGGGGGCATCTTTTTATGTGTTACATTTGAATATATGCTCAAGGTAGTTGCTAAAAAGGAAAAATACTATGCCCACTATTAATGCGAAAGCTGATGATCTAAATGATCTAAATGGCAATTTTGATCAGATACCTCTTCAAACGCCAGTCTTCTTAAATAGTGTTCCTAAATCAGGGACTCATTTGCTGCGTAATATTGTTAGAATGTTCGCCCCGGTAGAGCAGCAGTATCACGAAGCATTTATACAGATTCCGATTCTCGGGCAGCATATAAGAGCCTTTGATACATCAGAGCCTAAGTTAAGTTGGGGTCACTTACTCTTCTCAGACGATTCTGCGATGGCCTTGCGTCAAGTCAAGCATATAGTTTTAGTGCGTGATCCCCACGACTGGGTTTTAGCTAGGGCTAGGTTCTTTTTATCCGATACATTTAAAGGTTCCCTTGAACACTTGAAGGGAGGCAATGTCTCAATCGATGAGGTACTAAACATGATGATTTTAGGGATTCATGGCAAGTCTCCATCGCTTGAAGATATTTACGTTCATAATGCGGTCGGATGGTTGGGTACTAAGGCAACTATTGTAAAGTATGAAGATGTTTGCAGGTTTGTTTTGAATTTGGATAGTGATGAGTCCTTTGAGTTTTTTAGTGAATTATTTGGTTCTATGGGTCTCAGTGATCTGCCGACTGATTGGAAGCAGCGGGTCACTATCGGTGCAGATAGAAACCAAAGTGGTACGGCGCGAGAAAATCTAAGTAACGTGACAGATGTGATTCCTAATGAATTACCGGAAATACAAAAACAGTTAATAAATTTTTCTGTACCAGGCTTACGCGAGTTACTTGGCTATAAGTAGTGTTTCCATTAAAATATTTTGTTCTGACCTCCATTGACACAGTTAGTTGATAAGTGGTTTAAAGGATTGATCAAAACTTCGTTAGAGAATAGTCGATGCACGGCGAGATAACTTCAAACACGTAGCGGCGAATCAACAAATCTCTTTGAAGCGTCGGAGATTGTTTAGTGAACATTTGCTGAGTGATCGGCGATAGAGTTCTGTGCAGTCTACCAATGTTAATGCAGGGCGAACTTAGAGAGAAAATCTCGGCTTCCTAATTGTATTTCTGAAGGGTAAAAGGCCCAGTAAATAACTGGGAGTTTTACGTGTGCTAAATTAAGGTTGTAGGCGTTTAAAATAGCGATCGCGCAACTGCAGAGAGCGGCTTTCCATTGGAATTATTTCACCGTTAATCATAACTAGTTCGGCTTCACTAGTGAGTTCCAGAGGATCGCCACCCCAGAGTACTAGGTCGGCAACCGCTCCCACAGCAATAACGCCACTAACTGGCGCATCAAATAGTTGTGCTGGGTTAGCAGTCATTGCGGCTATGGCAACTATTTTGTCTAGGCCATTGGCTACGGCATTACCGGCTGCTTGTCTGACGAGATAGGCATTATGAGAGGTGCTGCGACTTGTATTGGTAAACAATAGTTTAACGCCCGCATCGGATAACAGCTTCGCATTATCAAGCCGAGCTCCAAGGGTTTCATAGGAACTTGGTAGATTATTGATCGGATCAATTATCACCGGAACGCCGGCTGCTGCGATTTCGTCAGCGACCATCCATCCCTCCATGACACTAGAGAGAATTAGGTTTAGCTGAAATTCTTTAGCCAATTTAAGAATATTTCTAATATCACTCGCGCGGTTGGTATGAACGAGCAAAGGTTTACTTCCATTGACTACTGGCTCTAATGAGGCCAAGTCTGCATAGGAGAGTTCGTATTTTCTGTGGTCTCCAGCCAGCGCCGCTTTTTTGTTGCGAGAAAAGTCCTTTGCATCATCCAATGCCTGACGAAGCTCGACCAATGCAGCCGCACGGGAATTCCCAGATAAATCAAAACCGTGTTCGGTAAAGTCTGCAGCCATAGCTAAACTATCGTGGATTACGCGAGGATTTACGCCAAGTTGCACCAGCGCAACCTGTCCAGAAAAAAGATGAGTGCTTGATTCGGGAATCATCAGGGCGTGAGATAAACCATGAGTTCGGTTGTGAGGAATCAAGGTAGAGTTAGGGTTAAATGCCTCAGCGATTTTTAACGCAGCAGTGACGGAATCATTATCAGAGTAATAATCTACAGAAGGACCTATGGCGCTTACCTCAACAGCTCCAATATGGGTATGGGAATTGAATAAACCGGGGGTTAAAGATTTATCTGTTCCATCAATATCTCGATCTGCGGTCTCATAAATACGTTTGCCGATAGCGACAATTTCACCATTTTTGATGAGGACATTGGTATTGGGCTCCATGCCATTACTCTTATAAACGTCTACATTTTTAATGAGCAATGAATTTGCGTTAACAGAGG
>Ga0209632_10002309_pt1 | contig 18368 bp, 12 predicted proteins | sample COG_10_FD_184754 | JGI IMG/M metagenome (GOLD analysis project Ga0209632, IMG submission 184754) | Pelagic Microbial community sample from North Sea - COGITO 998_met_10 (SPAdes) (version 2) | ecosystem: Environmental > Aquatic > Marine > Neritic zone/Coastal water | place: Helgoland, sampling... | reverse complement strand
GATACCACTTACCAGTGCGAAATAAAATAAAATAAAATAAAATAAAATAAAATAAAATAAAATAAAATAAAATAAAATAAAATAAAATAAAATAAAATGGTTTAATTTATTTTTTTATGTATATATAATATTATGGATATTAAAGCTATTTTTAAAAATGAATTACGGTTTAAAGAACTATTTAATAAAGTAGCATTATACTATGTTACTATACATAAACTATCAAGAGATACAACTATAAATGAAGCATGGCATCATGCAAATACACAAGGATATCAACAATTATTGACTGTTTTTGAAAATAGTCAACATAATGATGATTTTTACAAGTTTAAGAACAACGTTATTTTAATGGAAACAAGATCTATAAATTTTGATTGGCAATTCTATGTAAATGTAAATAATATAGAAAATATATCAAATGAATTAGACGCATCAAAACATTGGTATTTTAATGGAAAGAAACAAAATCTAAAAATCAGTAATTCAACTATAGATAATATAAAAAAGCAAAGAAATAATCAAATTAATGAAGAATTAAAAAAACTTTCGATTGAAAGCCAAAATAAAATAGACAGACGTAACGCACAAATACATGCGGAATTAGAAAATATGAAAAATATCGAAAATAACAAGCGTAATAAAATACAACAGTTAAATAACAAAAAATTACAAGGTTTATATAAACAAGTAGAGAATAGTAAACTTATAAATTACGCAGAAATACAAAATGCTGAACTTGCTATTAGAACTAAATATGAATTAACGAAAGAAAAAGATGCCAACAATATGAATATAATGGAAAAAACCATTGATGAATATACACAAACAGTTCAAAATGATAGATTGGCAATAAAACAAGAAGAAGAAAATCAAATAAGTATGATACGTCAAATCGCAGAAAATAAGTATAAAGAAGTTAATGATAAATTAGTGGATTTTATTAGTAAATTAGAAGATGATATTAGTAATACAATAGATAAAAAGAACGAATTGGATAGTTCTACCGCCCTTACTAAAATTGTAGTAGATAATTTAAAATCATTAATAAAGTAATCTGCGTTTTTTTTTATATTTATATTTATTAATGATTAATGATGAATATAAACATTTAAAATCCATTTTTTTTGGTAAAGAAAATTTAAAAGAATATGTAAGACAATATAGAGAACAAGTTAATCTTCTTGTAACAAAAAAAAAATTGTGGAGATATGTTCTTAGTAACGCATGGAAAAAAGACGAAACGTTATTTATAAATAAACAGGATAATGATTTATTCTACTCATTAAAAATGAAAGATATACGCGATAGGGTTCTCGTCATAAACCCAAACTTTAGTATTGATATTTACATCATGTTTAATATAGATTTAATAGACATATGTAATTATACATATCATTATTTTAACCATTATCTTCAGTTCGGTAAAGATGAGAATAGGATTTGCTGCATCGAATCATCTAAATCATGTAATATAAATACACTTACTAATAATTGTCTATTAATGAAACACGTAGGTAATTCTATATATGACTATATTGAGTATTTTATACGGAACGCAACCCACGATATAAAATGGAACGATGTGCTATATGATAATACTTATACAACAGAGAATTCTCATGATAGTGCTACAAAATTAATACAAGCTATGAAGCAATTACAAATTGATAAAAAAACATCATATCATACCCCATACAATCCAACAGATGCGCATAATATAAATATATTAGATAGATTAGAACTTAATTATTCCAAAGTAAGCAATACAAACCTACTCATTGACGATGTAGAGAATAGTTCTATTTCTCTACAATATAATCTGTATGACGATACTACAATATATAGCAAATTTCCATTTATATACCATAAGTATAAATTAAATTTAGTTAAACTGGAAGGAAATGTTATATATAAATTAATATATTCAGTAGATGATTTGTGTAACAGATCATTTAAAATAGTTGCACATCTTCATTGCTTAGATATTAACCAATTTGACCAAATGTATGGGAAATTTATAACAATTATACAACAACATATACCAATTATTATAGTTACATATTCATTTGGAACCCCATCTATTAGATATAATAATTGTATAATACTAAAAATACAAAATAAAGGTATGGATATTGGTGGAAAAATAATAGCGGTTAACCATCTTAATAGGTTAAAAATTAAATACGACTACATGTTATTTTTACATTCTAAAAGTGATTCTAATAAAAGGGCACAATATTTCAATCCATTCTTTGACAATTTATCATTTATATTAGAATCTATCGAACGCAATGAATATGATGGATATTTTCCTCCTATGATCTTAAATGGAGATTATTATCACCTCGTACTTAATGACCAATTCGCTGGAAATACACAATTTCCATCCGCACGTCATGTGCGAAATAAGACTATGTTTGACGAATTTTGCGATTTATTAAATTTAGATAAAAATATAGCACTATTTTCAGAAGGTAACAATTTTATTTTGTCTCATGCTACAGCTAATTATTTATATAAATTAGAATTCTACAACATATTAAATTATAAAAACTCATTCGATGCGCATTGGGTTATGGTATATTATAGTTTATTTCATTTAAATACAGAAAATATCTATAATGAATATGTTAACCGTAAGCTACATGGTAATAATTTTGAAACAAATCTTGGATATCAAGGATTAGCAGATAGTCAAATTGAACATGTATTTGAACGATTAGTATTTAATGTTATACACAAAAATAATGGACGTATTTGTATTCTTCCATATTCTAATGAAGTCTCGCATCGAACAAAATTCATAGAGAATCAAATTAATTATTCCTATATGGAAAGTCCATCTACTATAACAAGTAATGAACTATTGTTAGCAAATAATATAAATTTAATAGAACAAAACGCAACATTGGTTATTATAGCATGTCACACTAATTCTGAACTGAAAATACAGTGCTTAATTCGTAATATAATGATGTTTATTCGGATGTCAAAAAAAATAATCATTTGTAATTCAGATGACTTTTCAAATACAAATATAGAAAAAAAAATTTATTCCGTTTTTTCAAATAACAAAAATATGATAGATTTTCATTATGTTAAAAATGATTGCTTTGTATGTCATAGTAAATGGAATCATACTATTAATAAATATTATTCGACACTAATTCATTATAAGCATTTCATTCTAACAAATGATTCCTATTTATTCATTAAAGAACCATGCGTTCTTTCAAATTTTATGGATTTTAATTATGAGATGCAGAGCATTCTGATAAGCAATGAAAGCAGACATCATTATACAGATTTCCTACGAGTCTATAACTATAGTGGTTTAATAAAAATAAATAATTTATATAAATCGTTTATTAATAAGAATAAAACTGATCCATCATTAACTCAATACAATATTATTACAAATCTTGAGATGAAATCACATGAATTGTTCACTAATAAAAATGGATTATTTGAAGAGAAAAGACCTATTAATATTCATTTTATTGAACCTTATAAGAAAATATACATAGAAAAATTAAATTATCCCATCATTAAAATTAAAAGTATGATGACAACTGTTTATGATAATATTGATTTACCTTGTGATTTCGAGCCAAATGTTTATACCTCCTTACACAATGATTTACTTCATTTAACTAATACTGCGCAAATAAAACATCACTTTAAAACGAGTGGTATAAAAGAAGGACGAATATATAAGCGCGGACAAGTAGTTACATTACCTCCTTATATTCAAACACAACTAAGTAAATTAAATATTACCGTCTAAGTAATTTAATAATATACTACATATTATGTTATTAAATTAATTGTTTTAATCCATCTTCAAAATTAATGGTTACGTTCCAACCCAAATCTTTTAACTTTTGGTTACTAATATAGTATCGCTGGTCATTAAAAGGTCTATCGGCAATATAACGTATCCATTTATCATGATCATCCGTTTTTTTTATCTTTTTTATCATCATCTTTGCTACAGACATTACATCATACTCCATATCTTCATCGCACCCTATATTATAAATTTCTCCTATTTTACCTTTCAATAAAATAAGTTCAAACGCACGTGCGGTATCATACGCATGTAAAAAAGCACGAACTGCGGTGCCTTCGCCTTGAATTGTCACCTTTTCGTCATTTTGTAGTTGTTTTATAAAAAGAGGCACGAGCTTCTCTGGATATTGGTTTGGGCCATATACATTATTACCACGTGTAATAATTATGGGCATTTTATACGAATGATTATACGACTGAGCTATTAATTCTGCTCCTGCTTTTGTTGCGGCATATGGATTGGTTGGACATAAAATAGAGTGCTCAGTTTTATGCTGTTCTTCTACGCTATTCATAGATTCGCCATATACTTCATCTGTAGATACATGGATAAATCGTTCAATTTTACCATATTTACGACAACATTCTAATAAAATATGCGTACCTAATATATTATCTTTGGTAAACTGAATGGAATCATCGAACGAATTTTGAACATGTGATTGTGCCGCAAAGTGAATAACATGAGTGATATTATACTTGTTAAGCACATAATTTACAATATCATCACTACATACATTTCCTTTTACCATGTGATATTTATCACTTTTACGTATTTTTTCATCCACATTCTTTTCAGAAGCACAATAATACATAGCATCAATATTAACTATTTCATATTTATCTTCATCAAATATGTAATTAATGAAGTTTGACCCAATAAATCCGCAACCACCTGTAATCAGCAATTTTACCACCATTCTGTGTTATATATATCTATAAAATAAAACATAAAAAAAAAATGGTATATAAAATTATAATGAAAATATTAATTTATGGACATGGTGGCTGGATCGGTAAGATGATGTGTACAATATTAACTAACAAAAATATTGAATTCATTTTGTCTAAAGTTAGAGCGGATTGTAAGGAACACGTAGAAAACGAACTATTAGACATACTTCCTACTCATGTAATGAGTTTTATTGGCAGAACACATGGGACAACTGAAGATGGAAAAGTATACACAACTATCGATTATTTGGAACAGCCAGGTAAAATATATGAAAATGTTAGAGACAACTTGTTTTCACCTCTTGTATTGGCTATGTTATGTAAAAAACATAACATTCATTATACTTATCTCGGTACTGGTTGCATTTTCAAATATGATCAACAACATGTTTTTGGCGATGAATCTACTGGGTTTGATGAAAATGCTAAGCCAAATTTCTTTGGTTCTGGATATTCTATAGTAAAAGGATTTACTGACGAATTAATGCATTTATGTGAGGAAAATACACTCAACCTTAGAATACGTATGCCTATTACAGACCGATTAGACCCACGCAATTTCATATCAAAAATCACCAAATATGAATACATATGTTCTATACCCAACGCAATGTCCGTATTAGATGAGTTATTACCCATCGCATTAGACATGACTATGAATAAGGTTACCGGGACAATTAATTTAACCAATCCTGGACTCATATCACATAATGAAGTTCTTACAATGTATAAAGATATTGTTGATCCACAGTTTACATGGAAGAATTTTACACCAGATGAACAAGCGAAAATTCTCGACGCCGATAGATCCAATAATTGCTTAGAAACAAATAAGCTCGCAACTATGTATCCAGAAGTTAAACACATAAAAGAGTCAGTATGTGACGCATTACATAGAATGAAGAAATCACAAAAATAATAGGTATATAATTTTAATAATAATAAAATCTATTTTATTATTATCACGATTAATTATTGTACATATACGCACACACACTGGCAATTGCTATAACATTTATACAAAAACCACACCAATAAAATACATTCTCGCAATATTTTTCATTATCTATATCATATTCATCATCATCGTCATGATTATCATTATCATTATCATTACCATCATATCTCTTATATCTTGCTTTTGGTGATTCGTTGGGTATATCATCCCTTTTCTTTTTTAATAAATAATCAGATATATCTGTATCTATAAATTGCCCCCATGTTTCCTCCATTTATATTAGTATAGTATATACTTTTTAACAAAATATTTTTAACTATGTTAAACAAATATTTATATTTATATTTATATTTATGGATGAGTTCCAAGAGCAAATAAAATCAATACATTATATCGCATTAAGTAATAATGGAGCGTGCGAAACATATTCATCATTACGGACAATGGCCACCAATATACAAGTAGATTTTTCTACTATATCCAAAAAATTAAAGTCTAACGACGGTATATATTGCTATTGTACATCAAAAGAAACACGCATTATTTATTACATAAAACGAATTCATTAACCACGACCACACGCTTTACATGACGTGCTACCAGTGCGAATTGCGTTAAACATATCGCGCAAATTTGAAGAGTTGTTTACATTTGTATTTGTATTAAATGATGAAAAAGTAAAGGATGGTGCTGGGCTACTAACCATACGCATTGTAGGCGTAACTGTATTTGAATTTCTATTTACATTGGACATAAAATACATCTGAGGCATATTATTAATATACTATATATAAATATTAATAATATCTAACATGAACATCCAGATACAATATTGTATTTTATGTTGTTAACATCATTAGTATCATTAGCGGTTACTGGAAGAGGATTTGGATATGGCTCCTGTCTTAACACTTTACGTCCCTTTAATCTGGCTAAATAACGATCATATGAATTATGTTTCACATCTACACCTTTCCCTCCAGCTCTCATTGAACCCGGTCTTAATCGTGTTATAGAAGAACGTGTTGAACTACCACGTGTGGGAACTACAGCGGTTTCAATGGATTGAACCGCGCTATCACTCGATTGATTCCACCAATTATTTGTCAATTGACCTGCTACTGTTTTTGTTGTTTCTTTTCGCGCTTCGCCTACATTTAAACTTACCTTGTTCATTATATGCTCTGAACTGCTTACGCGAACGGTTTTTTGAATTTGCTTTTCTATTGCGCGTTTATCTAAATTAAGATGCGGACCATAGGTGCTTCGGTTCACTTGACAACCTTGACTGTTTCCAGTTCTCTTATTGTTTGAATTAACCAAATATTCATATTTATCATCCACTGTATTTTTATCGCCAGTTGCGTATGGATCTCCACCAAATCTTCTTATTTTTAATGTATAATTATATAGCATATACTATATCATATTATTAAAAATAAAATTGAATTCTCTATATATCTCCTAATATTATTACATCAAACATGCAACAATTACACAAATGCCAACACTGCCTTAAGGAATTCAAAAAACAAGGCTACTACAAAAAACACATTTCTATATGCGAAATTATTCATTCTCGCAAAGAAGACGCTACACTAAGTATTGAATATTCCAATGATCAACTTATGGACCTAATACGACATATGATTAATAAGCAAGCCAAAATGGAAAATGAACTCGAAACAATGAAGCGACTTTTAAAACGTTCAAAAAATAAACTTACTGTAAATGAATGGATTAATGAACATTACAGAGAACACGATGATTTTAACCATTGGTTTCATAACATAACCGTAGAAGAACAAGACCTTCGATATGTATTTGATAATAACTTGACCGACGGATTGTATAAGATTATCATCAATAATCTTTGTTCCGAAAATGATCAATCGCCTCTACTGGCATTTATTCAAAAACCTAATGTTCTCTACGCATATATGAATAAAGAGTGGTCCATTATCACCGCAGCACAGTTTGAAAGTTGCGTGGATGAATTAAATTCAAAAATCATTCAACAATTTAAAATATGGCAGGATGAACATCAAGCTGAACTCAATAGCAACAAATTCGGCGATGATTATTATCCAAATATTGTCAATAAAATCATGGGTGGCGCTCAATCCAGGTCAGCTCTGTATTCTAAGGTTCGATCTAATGTATATCATCATATCAAAATTAACTTAAAAGATGTTATGATGGGAGGAGAACTTGATAATTAAATATATTTTAACGCAAAATCAGTAGGAGTCATTATTTGAACCTCCAGTTTTTTTGCTTGGTCTATTTTTCCAGTGGTTTCATCCACTGATTTTACTAATAAAGCAAACGTATTTTTACTTATAGATGTACCTATTTCACCACCTACCGCCTTTATACTTTCTTCCAATGTTTTATCACGAAATCCACTCATGACTACCTTTTTCTTATACAATGGATGATCAGGATTCACATTTTTTACTTCAGGCATATCATGTAGCTTATGTGTTAAATTCACCTGAATCAAAAATAAGTTGAAATCTTCTATCGAATCTACAAAGGATTCAGCTGACTTCTTTGCCATACCTTTTACCTTCATTACCTTCTTTATCTTATCTTCATTCGAATCCTTACTCACCAATATATCAGGATATTCTTCCATTATTGGCGCAATTTTACGCTCGCCTAATCCACGTCCGAATATATTTGTTGCTTTCATTAATGTAATCAATGATACACCATCAATTTGCTTTTTGATATTAGTATAGGCTTTATTTGCCAATGTTTTCTTGAATCCAGGCACCGTCAAAAAATCGGCTTCCGACATGGCTAATATCTTAGGCACAGTATCAAATCCAGCATTTATTATTTTTTTAATATTTCCACTGCCTACGCCATCCACCTCAATATCCACGAAAAAACCAGCAATGTTTTTCAAACGCACGGTCTCATTCGAAGACTTGTCTTTCAACATAATATCAACGTTTGTCTCATTCCACACGTACTCTTCATCTGGCATTTTTATGGTTTCCGCCGGAACTACCACCTTTTGAATATAAGGAATCACATCTCCACTACGTATTATTTCAACCAATGCACCTATACCAAGCTTGTTGTTTCTAATAAAGGAAGCATTAAATGCTGTCGCATATTCTATTTGGACTCCTCCCAAAACAATTGGCTCTATTCTGATTTTAGGCTTCAAGAATCCATCCTTGCTTGGCGTCCAAATTACATCCACAACTTTGGCTTCAGCGACTTGATCAGATAATACCATCTTAAATGCAAAGGCATGATCCGGGTTTCCTGTTAAACGACCATATGTCTTATCATGAGTCACAATAATACCGTCAATGTCATAATCATAGTTCTTTCTCCATGAGACCAACTTTGCTGATAACATATCGTTGCTTAATTCATTAATTACTTCGTAACGCACAGTATTCAAATTCAGTTTTTCCATATGCTTCATTTGATACGACGGCTTCACTTCCGGTTTGATTACTTCATAAGCAACAAAATCCAAGTTCTCATAATCCTTTACACTCTTGCTCAATTTATTGATTATACCAGCTGCCAAATTACGCGCGTTCGAATTCTTGCCTGCATAATGTTCTTCGAATACTTTCTTGGAAATGATAAATTCACCTCTAATTACCAAGTCTTTGTCCGCAGGGAAGTTCAAATAAGGAATTAAATGACTCACATCTTGTCCTACCTTACCATTACCTCGCGTATATAGTTTGGGTTCATCGCCCTCTGACGTATATAATCCACTTACACCATCCAATTTTGCTGATAATACATATTCGCCAGGTGACGCATACTTTTCAAGCCATTTGGGCAAGGCACTCGTAGTGGGTTTTATTTTGTCCATTGACCACATCTCATAAGGCAATAGCACTTTATTTCGCTCAATAGGAGCTCCAATCTCTTTTAAAACTGGATTCGATGGAAACTCTTTCTCCATTAATTCCCTCATAATATCATACTCATTGTCCGACATAGCCGGCTTATCCGGATTATTATAATATACATCATTCGCATATTTAATCGATCGCGACAATTCATCTTCTGTCATTAATTTCAAATAATCAATGCCTTGCTTCTTGAAGCTATCAATATGCTTCTTAGGTGGGACATGCTTGGATTTCAATGTCGTGTTCTTCGGAGAAGTCGCCTTTTTGGGCGAGAGTTTCTTTGATTGTGTCTTGCTTTTCGGCTTAGATGTGGGCGCCAGCGTCGATGACGCTGTGACATCCTTCGCAACCGAATTCGCAGGTATTTTCGTGTCATTTATTACTACAGAGCGACCATCAATACGATCTACAGGCTCCTTGTAATCCATACCCAAAAAATCAAAAATGGATTTCTCCGTAGGAAAAGATTGTTCCAATCTGTCTCCCTTTTTCTTATCGTTCATCACATAAAAACCATGCTCATTCAATGAATACCCAATATTCAAAGCACGCTGACGCATGACTGTATTGAATGTTTTACTACCAGTAAAATATAACGTAGCAAATGAATACTCATCTGGAGGACTATACAAAAAATCCACACGGCGCGCCAGTTTATCCTCACTCAATTGTGCTATCACCAACGTTTTTGTTAATCCATCTGTTAGCTTATGAACAATCACCTTATTGTCTACCAATTTTTGTATAAATTTATTAAACACTGTTTTGTCATTGTTCGCGTCGGTAATACATACATCAATATCTCCCGATGTTTTAGCACCCCTTCTATAGCTGCCTACAATCTCAAAAGATGAACCCACGTTTTTTACTTCATCGAACGCCTTCATTAACACATTCTCGTAGTCTTCTACTTCCTGTCTTGGAATTCGCTTTAGAATATCTTCATAATATTGAAGCCCTAATAGTTGCTTATCATTCAACACCTCATCCTTCTTAGCCTTTAGTTCTTCTATGGTCGTAATTTGTTGTTCTATTAAGTCTTTGGCTTTTTTTGGTCCAATACCATAAATATTAGTAAACACATGAATCGGATTGTTGCGCTCCTTCTCTAAAGCCTCGATTTTACCAGTAGTTACATATTCACCCAGTTTAGAGGTAATTGTCGCACCAATACCTTTGAACTTCGCAATTTGCGAGACTTCGGTAATTGAATCGGGATAATTCATAATAGACTCCTGCGCTTTTTGATATGCTCTCGCACGCATAAATTCACCACGCTTCATCAAAAACTGGTGCAATTCACCCAAAATATCAATAAATTCCTCATTCAAACGTCTACCTACCACTGCTGCCTCTTTATTTGAAATTGGTTCTTCGACCATTTTGGCTGAATCAAATGATGTACTGTCCACAACAGGACTTTTTGTTTTAGATTTTGTCTTCGATTTACTCATTAACTTAGTTGGCGATTTGCGTTTATATGTTTTTCGCTTATTGGATTTTGAAAAATTTTCCACTAACTTGAGAACCTTTTTTTTAGTGCGCTTTTTACCGTTCGAACTTTTACTCTTAGTCTTTGTATTACAATAACCATATGTTTTCAATGTATTGTGACCAGAAACAGAAGTCGCGCAAATAGCACCCTTGTCTGTATCAACACACTCGTCATGCGTCTTCCATTTATATTTAAACGGAATAATACATGGACCTTCTTTTACCTTCGCATTTTTTTCCGTTTTACCTTTATTATTAATATTGGAACCGTGCATTATTAATAATATATGTGATTATTATTTGTCGTCTTTCTCTTTTTTAGAAAAATAAAAACTCAAAAAATCATCTCGAAATAAACTATCTATTCTTGAAACCTGCTTGCTTGCTACCTTATCTTTACTTTTTGCCTTCTTTATTGTCTTTATTTTAATTTTAAAAATATCTTCCATTATAAATTAATTTATATTAAAATATATATATGACAACTAAAGTAGACAGTTACGGAATTTCTAAAACATATATGAATGACCAATTAGTACAAGGACTTCACTATGATGCTACATACAATGGAGATAATTTGGATTTAGCAATAGGTGACCATAATGGAGATAAAATATTTATTAAAATGGATAATGATGATATCATGAGCATGTTCAATAAACATGGCACTACTACCGCTCCATTAGAACAAAGAATTTCAGAAGACTATGGAGGTATTGCTACTATTATATCGCCCATAAAACAAAATAACACCAGAAACACCCGCAAGAAAACCAAGTCCAAGTCCAAGTCCAAGTCCAAGTCCAAGTCCAAATCCAAATCCAAATCCAAATCCAAATCCAAATCCAAATCTCGTAGTCCATCGTATCGCAAAACAGACGCTATTCCTTCGATCGAAAAAACTATTTTTTAAATATTTATCACAATATTATTATTCTACAATTATAATAAATATAGAATAATAATACCTACATACTTATAGAAATCCATTATATAATTAGTTATGTTTACATAATAAACGAGTATAAATTCAAAATAGTATAATATTTTTATAAATTAATGAGTTGGAAAAAAATAGGCGGAATTGATCGATCAAGCATTCAACAACTAATACAGGCACCAGCATTTACAAGTGCGGGTACTGTGAATTTTAATAACGTTTTCGCAAATGACATTACCGCAATTGATACACTGACTATAGGAAATGTAACCCTTTCAAATAACGTAGCTTTAGACAGATTAAATATTTATGGCAATTTTAAACAATATGGCGATACAGTACAAATCGTATACAAAGATAGTTTATCACTCGACAATCAATTCAATATTGGTGATACTACTCTTACGGAAACCGTTCTTACAAGCTTTAAAAGAAACGCATTACAGCATTCATCGAACGATATACTAAGCATTAATCCACATAGTGCAGATGTTACTATGAATGGAACCGCATATAAAAGTTATTATACTGGAGGAGTAAAAATGTATGGCGGGGTTATCGATCCAAGTAATAATGATATAAACCCCATCGAACTCATAGGAAATACCACAATAAGAGGAAACAATATCGATATCAGTGGAAATCTTTTCGATTACGGCACTGATGAGTATGTAGATAATAAGATTACTGTAAAAGGGAAAAAAATTGAAATAATTGGTTATGGTAAGTCTACCCCTGCGGAATCATCACGTAACGATAATATTCTTATTAAAAGCAGAGATATCAAAATTCAACATGATTCCGGTGATACCAATAATTTTATAGATATTAGCAATAATACTATTGATATTAGTGGTAATAATATTAATTTTATTACTAATTCTGCAAATAATGCTACTAATCCTACTATTAAATTCACTGGAGCGGTAAAAATGGAGGGGAATTTACATGTTGAAGGCACATTAACAGGCACCACAAATATCACAACATCTCAAAATTATGAAGCAAGTGCTTCATTTTTTTCACGACAAGATGACGACACTCTTACTACTCTTAAAGTAGGAATAAAAAATGGAAGTAATGAGACATATGCTGCAACCGATACTCCATATTTAACTGTCGATGAAACATCCGCCTTTTATAAAACATTATATCTACGAAATACACGCGGCGACTTTGGTACTACATATAAACATTCTGGAATTGAAAAAGAATATAACTCAGGAGATGGTATAGGAGACCTTATTATATGGAACGGAAATGGAAGTAATACGACAAGTAATATACATATACGATCAAATAACATTCATTTTTCAACAAGTAATACCGCGATATCAGACAAACCCAGTGCTGCCAGTAATGATAATAGTAATACTAAGATGTTCATTGATTCCGCTGGAAATGTCGGTATCGGTTCAACTACTCCAGCTAAATTATTGTCTATAGGTTACGATAATAGTGGATTTTCTAAAGGAAATTCTAATGATTTAATTTTATCATCAAATGGCATTAAGACCTTTACAACAGATATTGGTGGGTTCTTTATTGCTGATAAGGGAATTGGAACAGATATTATATATAATGGCGGGGCTGTTCCATCCACAATTAATGAAACGAATACAGGCTTAGGTACACCTAACGCCAATTCAAACAGAATACATATGGGATTTGCTACTTCTGGAGGAATACAATTACTCGACCCTACCAAAACTACCTATACTGGTACCAGTAGAAATGCCCCCACGGGCGCCAGAATATTTGGAACATCTGGCTATTCATCTGGAGGCGGTATTCGCATGGAGCTGGTCAAGCCATCCACCAGCGGAGTTGACGGTTCAATTCAAAGATACGCAGGTGTTGGCAAAACCGCATTCGATTTAACTCAACAAAATGGAAACATACAATTAGCTCTCGGAAACGAGAGTCAGCCTGTTACTATTGGTTCTTCTGGTAATCTTACAATGACATCAGGAACTAATAGTGCTATTATTATTGATCCTAACGGCACGGGTAATTTAACATTAGGTTCTGCTGATAATGCCACTACAGCTATTGCTGGTAACGCATTAACTATAGATGCTGCCGGAGCATTAAGTCTTTCTGGGTCCGGTGGCGTTAGTATTGTAGGAAATAGCGCTGAAGTAGACATTACAACAACCGGTGCTGTGGATGTTAATTCTGGCGCATTTACAGTAGATGGTTCAACAATTGCTATTAATGGTACTAATACAAGCACTGGTATCACAATTGGCACAACTACCTCAGGAGTTCCTATTACAATTGGTCATGGAACATCAGAAGTAACTGTATCTGATAATTTAACTGTTACAGGTACAACCACATTAAATGATAATGTTAGCGTTGCTACTGGTAAAACACTCACCGTTGTAAATGGCGCTACTACACTTGGTGGAACACTCACCGTTGCTGATAATTTATCTATATATGACGCAAATAATGAAGGAAATCCTGTCTTGTCATTAGGTTCAAGTTCTACTAATGCTCTAAGTATTACAGCCGCATATAATACTGGCACTCAAAAATTAGACAAAATAACGTTTGCCACTGCTACCTCTGATGACACAGAAAATAAAGGACAAATGATTTTTAATATTGATGGAACTGATAAGTTCACTATAAATGATGGAGGCATAGCAGTTGGGACAACAACATTAACCGCAACTGAATTAGATAACATGAAAAATGGTAATGATTCTAATGGTGATGGCAGTACTATTGCTGATAATGCTGTAACAACCTTAAAGATTGCTGACAATGCTGTAACATTAAACAAAATGGCTGGATTAGAATCAGCAAAAATAATATTAGGTGATGCTAATGGAAATCCGTCAGCTGCCTCTTTATCTGGTGATGTTACCATGACAAACGCTGGAGCTGTCACTATTGCTGATAATGCTGTAACATTAGGCAAAATGGCTGGATTAGAATCAGCAAAAATAATATTAGGTGATGCTGCTGGAAATCCGTCAGCTGCCTCTTTATCTGGTGATGTTACCATGACAAACGCTGGAGCTGTCACTATTGCTAACAATGCTGTAACATTAGACAAAATGGCTGGATTAGACTCAGCAAAAATAATATTAGGTGATGCTAATGGAAATCCGTCAGCTGTCCTTTTATCTGGTGATGTTACCATGACAAACACTGGAGATGTCACTATTGGTGATAACAAGATTACAAATGATATGTTAAATGGAAGTATTGATTTGACATCCAAAGTAACCAATGTTTTACCTGTTGCTAATGGCGGTACAGGTGCCACAACCGCCCCCGCAGCTGCTACAGCATTAGGATTAGGCACTGGTAATAGTCCTTCATTTCTTAATGTAACATCTTCCAGTGCTCCTTCTAATGCTAATCATCTTGCTACCAAAGGATATGTTGATGACGCTGATAGATTTGACGTTAAGGGTTATGTTGTTATGGCAACTACAGCCGATTTGACTGGTTATAATTATTATAATGGCACCGCTGGTGTTGGGGCAACTCTTACTGGCACTGGTAACGGTGCTGTAACTATTGATGGCATTGCAACTGCTACCGTAAATCAAAGAGTATTGGTTAAAAATCAAAATGACGATAAACAAAATGGTATTTATTATGTTAGCACCGCTTCCGGCGTTTCCGCAGCTTTAGAACTTACCCGTGCAACTGATTTTGACACAAATACTAAAATTAAAGGATCTTTCTGTTTTGTTGAATCTGGTACTACAAACGCATCTTCCGGATTTGTATGCACCAACGCTGGAGCAGTCACCTTAGGTACAACCTCAATAACATTCAGTAAATTCTCTGGTAATGGATTTATCAATGCTGGAACTGGCCTTACAAAGAGTAATAATACATTGAGTGTTTCGGCTGCTCAACCACAAATTACATCTATAGGAACTTCTTTAGCTGACGATTCTACATTAACTGTAGGTAATGCCGCAAATGATAGTATGACTTTTTCACCAAATTCTACCGTAGCAAGCGATGTCATCACTATTAAAAATACTAATGGTACTGGAGCGTCTGCTATAGCCTTAACTTCTACAGCTGGTGGTATTACATTAACCCCAAAATCAGATAAAGTAGTAACAGTAGCTGGAGACATGACAGTAGCTGGAAACATGACACTTTCTGCCAGTAAAAAAATAACAATCGGTAGTTCTGATATTATTTCTGACGATTCTGGCGCAACTACATTATCTAACATTGATTCGATTGATGGTACAACTGAAACAACTATTGAAAATGCTATTGAGACCTTAACTAATTTAACTACAATCGGTAAAACCGGTGTTCCTACTCAAATTGCTGCTGGCGATTTAACTATGTACAAGGATGTTGATGACGGTAACCCTTCCATCTCTTTAGGTTCAAGTTCTGCTGAAAAATTATCCATCACAGCTACTTATGATAGCGGTCATAAAACACTTGATAAAGTAACATTTTCTACTGCTGCCGCTTCCAATGACGAAAATAAAGGTAAAATGGTATTTAATGTTGATGGCACTGTTATTCTTGATATTGATGATGCTGGTATTAATTTAAAAACTGGAAAAGTATTAAAACATAATGGTACTGCTCTTACTAATAGTTCTGGAAAAATCTTGGGCACAGCTGTTCAATTAGATGATAATAAAAAAGGCCTTGTTGCTGAAGAAAATGGTTTATATATTAAATTAGAAGCTGATAAAGGCCTTGTTGCTAATTCAAATGGTTTATCTATTAAATTAGATGCTTCTAATATTGCTGGTAATGGATATTTGTCTATGTCAAGTTTAGCACCTCTTACTACCAGTAAGGTTCTTGTTAGTGATACAAGCGGTGTAATTGGGGCTTCTGATGTTACTACTACTGATTTAGCTACCAAAAAAGGATCATCTGTTGTTATGGCAACTACAGCCCCTTTGACTGGTTATACTTATTCTAATGGCACCGATGGTGTTGGCGCAACTCTTACTCGCAATGGTAACGGTAACAATGGTCACAGTGTTGTAACTATTGATGGCGTCGAAGCTATTACCATAGGTCAAAGAGTATTGGTTAAAAATCAAACTACGCAATCTCAAAATGGTATTTATTATGTTAGCGCCGCTTCCGGCGTTTCCGCAGCTTTAGTACTTACCCGTGCAACTGATTTTGACACAAATACTAAAATTAAAGGATCTTTCTGTTTTGTTGAATCTGGTACTACAAACGCATCTTCCGGATTTGTATGCACCAACGCTGGACCAGTCACATTAGGTACAACCTCAATAACATTCAGTAAATTCACCGTTCCTACTCTTAGTAATAGTATTGTTCCCGTTACTAACGCAAGCGGTGTAATTAGTTCTTCTTCTGTTACTGCTACTGAGTTGGCAACAATTGGTGGCGTTACTCCCGGTACAGCTGACGCTGGTAAAGCACTTGTTCTTGATAGTAATAATGATATTATTAGTGGTCTTCGTAATTTAACTGTTGGTGGTAATTTAACCATAAATGGAACAACAACATCAGTTAACAGTACAACTGTTACTATTGATGACCCAATTTTTACGTTAGGCGGAGATAGCGCAACAGTAGAAACAATTAAAGATAGAGGCATTGAAGCAAGATACGGAGGTGTTTCCTTTTCCACTCCCACTTATGCTGTTTCAAGTAATACATGCACAATAACAGGGGCTACGTTTAATGCGGTGGTAGGCGATACAGTTACAATTGCTTCGAGTGGAGTAACTAACTTAGATGGAACATATAAAGTTCAAACAGCTACTAATACAACCTCTTTTACTATTACAACAGTAAATGTTGATAACCAAAATGCTACTTCTGGAGGAGGAACTGTGATTATATCAAAAAATGCGTTTTTTGGTTTAGACCAAAGTGCTGGTGTATTTACTTATTTATCCAGAGCAAATAATGATTCTGAACAAATGACTGGAACAAGAGGTAATGTCAGATTTAATGATTGTGCATTGGAGGGAACAATTACTATTGGGACAACTACATTAACCTCATCTGAATTAGCTAATATGAAAACTAATGCTTCTGGTAGTGGTGTCAGTAACATTGCTGATGGTTCTGTAGCAACTGTAAAGATTGCTGACAATGCTGTAACATATGCTAAAATGCAAAACATAGTAACTGCTGATCGAGTTCTTGGTTCTACAGCAGCAGGCGGTATTGTAACTGAGACTCAGGTGACAACTAATATGATTGCTAACGATGCTGTAGATAAAGACAAACTTCATAGTAATGTTGCTGGATCAGGTTTAAC
>Ga0209632_10002304_pt1 | contig 18386 bp, 16 predicted proteins | sample COG_10_FD_184754 | JGI IMG/M metagenome (GOLD analysis project Ga0209632, IMG submission 184754) | Pelagic Microbial community sample from North Sea - COGITO 998_met_10 (SPAdes) (version 2) | ecosystem: Environmental > Aquatic > Marine > Neritic zone/Coastal water | place: Helgoland, sampling... | reverse complement strand
TGAAAATATGTGTGTAAGAGATGCCGATGTTAAGAAAATAGATCACATTATGGATAAGATTAAGTACAATAATATTGATACAAGTGTAGGGCAATCTGCTTAATTCAATTCTAGCTAACGAATATAGCTATTTTATTTTAATAATGGCATTAACAGCAGTGCCTGTTGGTTTTATTGCAGGTTTATTTGGTATTGGTGGCGGTTTAATTATGGTGCCATTTTTATTTTATATTTTTGAAAGTTTAAATATAGATCCAGCTTACTTAATGCATCTAGCTGTTGGGACTTCTTTTGCAATCATAATTCCCACTTCATTTGTATCTGTAATGACACATTTAAAATTTGATGCAGTAGATAAAGAATTAGTAAAAGTTTATGGACCTTTTTCAATATTAGGAGTTATTTTGGGTACAGTTTTTGCCTCATTTCTTGAAACAAAATCAATGTTATTATTTTTTTCATCTATAATATTTTTTCTAGGTTTTTATTTGCTTTTTTTAAAAGAAAAAGAGTCAAAGAGACTAATTTCAATAAAATTAAAATATAAGGTTTTTTTTGGGATGCTATCAGGGTTTATCTCTGCTCCAATGGGTATAGGAGGGGCTGTGATGAATGTGCCTATCTTTAAATTTTTTGGATATTCTATCAATAGAGCAATTGGAAGTGCAGCTGCAATTGGTTTCTTAATTGCACTTTTTGGAGCTATCGGCTTTTTAATTAGTGGAAGATATTTAAATGTAAATCTTGAATTAAGTATTGGTTTTATTAATCTGCCTGCGTTTTTTATTTTTATTCCTATCACAACATTTATGGCAAGAATTGGCGCTAAAACTGTTCATAAGATTGATAAAAATAAAGTGAGTAAGTATTTTGGGATATTATTAATAGTTGTGGCCTCGAAATTCCTATTTGAATATTTATCATTTTAATTTAAGTATTTTATAGACACCTCACCAATTTGTTTGTTAGTCTTTCTCAATGGAATTCGTTGGCTATTTCTCTAATGTATTTACTTTTGGCAATTTACTAATTTTAGTACTAGGAACTATAGGAGGTTTGTTGTTAGGAGCGGCACCAGGTCTTAGTCCAACTATGGCAGTTGCTTTATTAATTCCCTTCACATTTAAGATGAGTCCAGATCAAGGATTAATAATGCTAGGTGCTGTTTATACAGCCACTGTTGCTGGAGGAGCTATAAGTGCAATCTTATTAAAAATTCCTGGAGCTCCTGCAAATATTGCAACGGTGATGGATGGCTATCCAATGGCAACACAAAATAAATCTAAAGAGGCTCTTCATTATTGTTTCATCAGTTCTTTTATAGGAGGTGTCATAGGAATTATTGTTTTAATTTTCTTTACCCCAATTCTGGCAAATTTTGCTTTAAAGTTTGGTCCATCACATATGTTTTGGATTGCAATTTTTGGAGTAACAGTAATTGCTACTTTAGATTCTAATTCAGTGATTAAAGGACTTTTTTCTGGAGCAATTGGTTTGTGGTTAGCAACAATAGGTTACGACTCTGTGTTGGGTGTGGAGAGGTTTGTTTTTAATCCTATTTTTTCTGGTGGTATAAACATAATTGCAGCTTTAGTTGGGTTGTTTGCAATTCCCCAAGTTTTATCAATGTTAGAAAATAAAGCTGCAGATACTGATCAGTTTGCAATGGAAAAAAAGAGTGTTTTAGACTCATTTCTCTACAATATTAAAAGAATAAAAGCTTTGACTATTGGAAGTATTACAGGTGTGATAATTGGTTTAATTCCAGGGGCAGGAGGGCAAATTGCAGGACTAGTTTCTTATGATCAAATTAAAAAGATGAGTAAAAATAAAGATAACTTTGGAAAAGGAGAGCCTGATGGAATAATCGCTGCAGAATCAGCCAATAATGCAATGGTTGGTCCTTCACTAGTACCATTATTAACTTTGGGTGTGCCAGGGAGTCCAACGGCTGCAGTTTTATTAGGTGGTCTATTAATTCATGGAATGTTTCCTGGACCAAACTTGTTTACAATTTATGCAGAAACTACTTGGACATTTATAAACTCACTTTTAGTTGCTCAATTTATGATGTTAATTTTTGGACTTTATATAAGTGGACTTGCAAAACATGTAATTAAAACACCTGTAAATTATATGGCTGTAGCAATAACGATACTTGCAATCTTTGGAACTTATAGTGTTCAACATAATTTTGCAGATGTAATTGTGATGTTAAGTCTAGGTGTTGCAATGTATTTTTTCTCAAAATTAGGTTTTACAGCCTCACCAATTGTATTGGGTTTAATATTAGGGCCAATAGCAGAAACAAATTTTAGTCAGGCTAAAATTATTGCAGATACACAAAATGGTATATTTAGTTACTTAACAAGTGGTTATTTAAATTTAACAATTATTTCATTATGTTTAATGTCAATTATTTATGGTTTTTTATCAGAAAAAAGAAAAAAAAATGTTAAAAATTAATAATAATATTTCTGTAATAGTTACATTAATTCTTTCATTAGTCTTAGTATATTTGTCATACTTTGGAAAAACTTCAGAAGCATATCTGTTTCCAAAAATAATATCATTGTCAATGTTGATATTATCTTCATTGTCTTTAGTGTTGTTTTTTTTAAAACAAGATAATTTTTTAAAAATAATTGATGTTAAGAAATTATACCCATATTTAATTTCTATTATATTGTTTGTTTTATTTAGTGAAAAAGTAGGCTTCTATTTTTTAGCAACTCTTTTGTTCATTTCTAATTGTTTTATATATTCCAAAAAAAAAAATCTAAGAACTTCAATTGAAATATTTATTACCACAACATTATTTATTTCACTTGTTTATTTTTTATTTTCAGTTTTGCTAAAGGTACAAGTGCCTAGATTTTTTATTAATATTTTTTAATTTTGCAATCATAAGTGGTACTCAAATTGGGTAATAATATTACAGTTTTCTAAACAACGCTTATAAAGCACACCTGTCTTATTTATTTAATTAATCAAAAATATAATTATTAATTATAACTAAATTTTTTTGTAGCCTTAGCTTATACGTTGTGATCTATTTTTACTATAACAAAGGAGGAAATATGAAGTTAAAAAAAATAATATTGTTTATTACAATTATTTTATCTGTGATTTCTTTTGGAAAAATAGCAAATTCTGCAGACTATCCAGATAGACCAATTAGTGTCATGGTAGCTTATAACCCTGGCGGAGCTACTGACTTTCAGGCTAGATTGGTAACAATGATGGCAGCACACCCCAAAAAAAATTACCTTGGTCAGCCAATTGTAATTATTAATAAACCAGGAGCCGGTGGAAAAGTTGGATGGAATTGGTTTGCATCAAAAGCAAGAACAGATGGATATGATCTTGCAGCTTACAATATCCCTCATTTTGTGTCTCAATCGATAGTATTTGATGATACAAAATATAATATTGATAATTTGGAGCCAATTGCTAATTGGGGAGCTGATCCAGCTGTACTTATAGTTGGTAAAGATAGTCCATTTAATTCAGTTAGTGATTTAGTAAAATATGCAAAAGCTAATCCTGGAAAAGTTACTTTTTCTGGTGCTGGTAAATTTGTCGGTCATCACATTGCTTTCTTACAATTTGAAAAAGCAAGTGGAGCAGATGTTACTTATGTGCCTCATACAGGTGGTGTACCTGCTTTAACAGCAGTTAAAGGTGGACAGGTTATGGCTGGTTTTAATAATCTTTCAGACGCTTATAGAAGTCAGAATGATATTAAAATTTTAGCAATTGCTGATCTGCAAAGAGAGAAAACTTTTTTACCAAATGTTCCAACACTTAAAGAAGAAGGTGTAGACGTTGATAACTCTAGCGTAAACTTTAGAGGAATTATGGCACCCAAAGGAACACCTAAAGAAGTAATTGATTTCTTGGCTGCACAGGTTCCATTAATGTTTAATGATAAAAAAACATTAGGACAAATGAAAAAAGGTGGTTCTCCCGTTAGAATCATGAATAGAGCTGAAGTTCAAGAAATGTGGAAAGCTAGAAAAGTAAGTTTAACAAAACTTCTTGCTGGACTAAAACCTTAATAGTAATTAATACTATATTAAATTAGTTTCGCCTTAAATTATAAGGCGAAACTTTTTTAAATTAAAACTAAAATGAACAACAAATCATCGACAGAAATAGTTCAATCATTAGTACTTAAGGCAAAAAAAGCACAATCTATTTTTGAAAATTTTAATCAAAATCAAGTTGATGAAATAGTTACAGCTGTTGCTTGGGCAATATGCAAACCTTCTAATAATGAAAAAATTTCTAATCTTGCAGTAGATATAACTGGTCTTGGTAATGCTAATGATAAAATTTTAAAGAATAGAAGAAAAACACTTGGCCTTTTAAGAGATTTGAAAGAAATTAAAACAGTTGGAATAATAAATGAGGACAAAGAAAAAGGGATAATAGAAATTGCAAAACCAGTTGGTGTTGTAGCGGCAGTTACACCCTCAACTAATCCAGCAGCTACACCAATAAATAATATTATCAATGCATTAAAAACAAGAAACTCAATTATTGTTTCCCCATCACCAGCAGGATCTAAAGTCTTTATAGATTTATTAGTTTTAATTAACATTGAGTTAAAAAAAGTTGGTGCACCTAAAAATTTAATACAAACTTTTGATTGTGATGTTACAAAAGAGCTAACCAATGAACTAATGCAGAATGTTGATTTGCTTATTGTAACTGGGTCTTTAAACAACGTTAAACAAGCAGCAAAATCTGGCACTAAAGCCATTGGAGTAGGACAAGGTAACGTAACGTCAATTGTTGATGAAACAGCTGACTTAAAAGACGCTTTTAAAAAGATCAAAATGTCTAAAACTTTTGATAATGCAACGAGCTGTTCATCAGAAAACAATTTGATTTTAATTGAAGATGTTTATGAAAAATCAATCAATTTATTATCAAAAGAAAATGCAGTATTGCTTAACAAAGACCAAAAAAAAGTTTTGCAAAAGAATTTATGGTTAGATGGAAAACTGAATAGAAAAATAATTGCAAAATCAGCTAAATTTATTTCAAAAGAATTAAATTTAAAAGTAAGTGAAGATGTTCAAATATTAATGGTCGAAGAAGATGGGGTGGGAGCAGATTATCCTTTTTCAGGTGAAAAATTATCACCAGTTTTAACTGTATATAAAGTTAAAAACTTTAATGAAGCTAAAGATTTAGCTAAAAAAATTCTTAATTATCAAGGAATAGGACATTCAGTTGGCATACACACTAAGAAAAATGAAAGAATAATTGAATTAGGATTAGATCTTCCCGTTTGCAGGGTTATTGTTAATCAAGCACATACGTTTGCAACAGGAGGAAGTTTCACCAATGGTTTACCTTTTTCTTTATCAATGGGTTGCGGCACTTGGCAAAAAAATACAATAGATAATAATTTAAATTACAAACATTTTTTAAATATCACTAAAATATCTAATTTAATTCCAGGTAAAGAAGCAGAACTCAAAGAATATTTTACAGATTATTGTGAAAAACATGATTCTGAGGAACTAAAAAATTTAAAATAATTAAATGGAATTAGAAACGGTAAGAGATTTTATAGATTTTAATTCAGATAAAAATCCAAATTTAGATTTTATTACTTGCCCAAATACAAGAAAAAAAACATCAAACAAAAGTTTAAAAAAAAATTTAGAAAAAATAAATTATTATTTATCTGTTGAAAAAAAACAGAAAAAAAATTCTTTAATTTGTACTCTTACTGAAAATTCTCTAAGCGGTATTCAGCTTATGCTGGGAATAATGTACTCTGGAATGATACAGGTACCTCTTAATCTAGTAGCTGGCGAAGATCAATTGGCTTACATAATTGAACACTCTGAGTCTAAAATATTATTTTCAACTAAATCAAATTTAGATTTAGCAAAAAGAATAATAAAAAAATCAAATAGTGATGTTGACCTTATCGAAATAGATAAGGATGATTTTGTTGATCAGTTAAAGGATCGAAATGAAAAATTAAGTGATCTTAAAAAATCAAACAATGCATTATTGATGTATACATCGGGTACAACTGGAAAACCCAAAGGTGTAATGCTTACTCATGATAATATTTTAAATGGAGGTAAAAACGTTTTAATTTCTCATGAATTAAAACCCCAAGATAAAGCCTTATGTGTTTTACCTCTCTACCATATCAATGGTTTAATAGTTACTGTTATGGGCCCCTTAGTTAGTCATAGTTCATTGGTTTTATCTGAAAAATTTTCAGCAACTAATTTTTGGAAACATATTGAAGAATTTAAATGTACCTGGTTTAGTATTGTGCCAACTATAGTTTCTTCTTTATTAAACAAGTATTCTGAAATTGAATTTAAATTACTAGATACCTCTTCTATAAGGTTTGGAAGAAGTGCTTCTGCAGCATTAGCGCCAGAAACTCATAAAAAATTTGAAGAAAAATTTAAGATTAAAATGATTGAAACAATGGGTTTAACTGAAACTTGTGCTCCAATTTTATCTAATCCACCTTCCCCAAATCCTATTAAATATGGTTCACCAGGTATCGCTTATGGAAATGAAGTTAAAATTTTTGACAAAAATTTTAATGAAGTTGAAAGAAATTCTATTGGACAAATTTGTGTTAGAGGAAAAAATGTAATGAAAGAATACTATAAAAATCCTATTGAAACTAAAAAAAGTTTTCATGATGATTGGCTTTTAACAGGAGATTTAGGATTGATGGACTCAGATAATTTTGTTTTTGTAAAGGGTAGAATTAAAGAATTAATAATTAAAGGAGGTGAAAATATTTCACCAAGAGAAATAGATGATGTATTATATCAACATCCAGACATTCTTGAAGCAGCAGCATTTGGAGATGATTGTACTCATTATGGTGAAACTGTAAAAGCTGGTGTCGTATTAAAAAATAAAGACTCTGTCAGTGAAAAAGATTTAATAGAACATTGTTCCAAGATCTTAGGAAAATTTAAATCACCTGATAATATTTATTTTTTTGATGAGTTACCTAAAGGATCTTCAGGAAAAATTCAAAGATTAAAAATCAAAGATCAAATTAAATAATTTTATGTTTAAAATTAATAATAAATTTTTAAAATCATCTCACCATTTATTAGATTTAAAACTATGCACAGTTAGACTTCATGATAATTCTAAATTTCCTTGGATAATGTTAATTCCAAAGCGAAAAAATATTAATGACATAACCGATCTTAATGTCAAAGATCAAATTCTTCTTATGAAAGAAATAGTTTTTTCAAGTAAAGTAATGAAGAAATTATTTAAAACTTCAAAACTTAATGTTGAAAAAGTTGGCAACATAGTTCCTCAATTACATATTCACATTATTGCAAGATTCAAAAAAGATAGCTCTTGGCCTTTATCTGTTTGGGTCGTTAAAGGTAAATGTTATTCAGCTAAAGCTTTAAAAGAAGTAATAAGTAAAATTAGATTTGCTTTTAAATAGAAAGAGGTGACTTCAGTCTCCCTCCATCACCTCACTTAAATAATTACCTGATTCTTGATTAATAACTAAGCACGTTTTGATTGAATCTTTGTCTGATTGTATAACTTTATTGAAGTATTTTTTTTTCACAGTATTTAGCAGCAAACTCAGTATCTTTATAAATATCTTCTGGTTTTTGTTTAAATACAGCATCCAACTCCTCATCGGAAAATTTTTTGCTTAATTTATCAACCGTACATTGGCAGTAGGATTTAGCCTTATCTGCTCCTAAATACTGCTTTGAATTTTGGTAACAACCAATATACATTTGTTGCTCATTTTGCTTACTAAATGTATGGCCTTTTATGGGTATTAATACAAATAGGATTAAAATTACCCTAAATTTTTTGGTCATATTCACCAACTTTTCCAGTTTTTTGAAGCAAATTGTCAATAAAATCAAAGATTTTCTTCTTTCGATCATCTGAGGTCGGGCTTTCTGTTACGATTACTAATGAAGGCTTATTCGAAGAAGCTCTAATTAATCCCCATGAGCCATCTTCAAAAGAAAATCTTACTCCATTAACTGTTAGCACTTCCGTAATTACTTGTTCATCAATTAGGGTTTTGTTATTTTTTATTTCTTCAACTTGATTAACTAATTCTTCAACTACTTGATATTTTTCTTCATCCTTGCAGAAAGGAGCCATAGTAGGTGTTTGATATGTATTAGGTAATTCATTAATAATTTCACTCATCATTTTATTTTGATTATCCAATAAATGACATACGTGAATAGCTGAATTTATCCCATCATCATAGCCATAACCTAAAGGTTGATTAAAAAAGAAATGACCACTCTTTTCAAATCCTGCTAGTGCTTTTTCTGTGTTTACTTTTCTTTTAATGTGAGAATGACCGGTTTTCCAATAAATAGTTTCGCAATTATTTTTTAATAGAACATCATCTTTTGAGTATAATCCTGTTGATTTTACATCTACGACAAATTTTGAATTTTTATGTTTTGTAGATAAGTTTCTTGCAATTAATAAACCAATTTTATCAGAAAATATTTCATTTCCTTCATTGTCAATAACACCAACTCTATCTCCATCACCATCAAAACCAAAACCTATGTCTGCATCATTGTCTTTTACAGCTTTAGCAATTGCATGAAGCATTTCTAAATCTTCTGGATTAGGATTGTATTTAGGAAAAGTCCAATCTAATTCACAATCAAGTTCTATAACTTCACAACCAATTCCTCTTAAAATATCAGGTGCAAAAACTCCAGCAGTACCATTTCCACAAGCAACAACTGCTTTTAATTTTTTATTGATCTTATTACCGCTTATTAAGTCATCTTTATAAACTTTTTGAAAATTCTCTACTTGCTTTTCAGATCCAACTCCATTTGAGAATTTTTCATTCAAAGTCAAATCTTTTAATTCTTTCATTTCCTCAGGAGCGTGAGTTAAACCTTTTTTGATACCCATTTTTACACCAGTCCAACCATTTTCATTATGACTTGCTGTAACCATCGCAACGGCATCCGCATCTAAATTAAATTGTGCAAAATAAACCATTGGTGACAATGATAAACCCACATCTTCAATATAACATCCTGTTGAGATTAAACCTTTTTTAAGAGCACTTTTAATTTCCTCACTATAAGATCTATAATCGTGTCCAACTATTACCCTTGGATTATCTTTTTTTGTATGAATTTTTATTTGAGAGCCTAATCCTCTACCAAGATTCGTGATTCCCTCTCTACTAATGTCCTTTTCGTACAACCAGCGAGCGTCATATTCTCTAAAACCATATGGATCTATTTTTATTTTTTGATTCATCTGTTAATTACTTAACCTTTTTTAAATTTTTTTATTGAAATATATTTTGTCGCGTTCTATAAATGTTCTGTTGAATAATTGTTTATGTAGTATATTAACAACATACGCATACAACATATAGTTGTTTTCGTCACAATAACAAAATATAGTAATAATTATGAATAAGATTCTATCATTGGCCTTAAAGAAAGCTGTCTCTGAATATAGCCCAGAAGTAAAAGAAGTATCAAAAGGAAATAGACCTGATCTCTTTTCTTTAAGCACTGAAACTGAACTTTTTCAAAACGATAAGGGAATTATAATTAAGATCGATAGATCTAAAGATACAAACTTAACTGATTTTGGTAAAGCAACTTTAAAAGATAGATATCTAGGTCATAACGAATCTTTTCAAGATTTATTTGCACGTGTTGCAAGTTCATACGCAGATGATAATTTACATGCACAAAGAATTTATAATTACATAAGCAATCTTTGGTTCATGCCAGCAACACCCGTTCTATCAAATGGAGGAACTAAAAGAGGATTACCTATTTCATGTTTTTTAAATGAAGCTTCAGACAGTTTAGGAGGAATTCTTGATCTTTGGAGTGAAAATGTTTGGTTAGCTGCAAAAGGTGGTGGTATAGGAAGTTACTGGGGTAACCTTAGATCTATTGGAGAAAAAATTGGTAAGGTTGGAAAAACATCTGGAATAATTCCTTTTATTAAAGTTATGGATTCTTTAACCATGGCAATTAGTCAAGGTTCTTTAAGAAGAGGATCTGCTGCTTGTTATTTACCAGTTGATCATCCTGAGATTGAAGAATTTATTGAAATGAGAAGACCTACAGGGGGTGACCCAAATAGAAAAGCATTAAATTTACACCACGGTGTTTTACTTTCAGATGCATTTATGAGAGCTGTAGAAAATGATGAACAGTGGGGATTGAAAAGTCCTGCAGATGGCACTGTTCAACAAACAATATCTGCAAGAAATTTATGGATAAGATTATTAACTGCAAGAATTGAAACAGGTGAACCTTATATTATTTATATTGATACAGTTAATAGATTAATTCCACAGCACCATAAACTTGCTAACTTAACTGTTAAGACATCAAATCTATGTAGCGAAATAACTTTACCTACAGGAATTGATAAAGATGGAAGAGATAGAACAGCTGTTTGTTGTTTATCATCACTTAATTTAGAAAAGTATGATGAATGGAAAGATGATCCAGACATGATTAGTGATGTGATGAGATTTTTAGATAATGTTCTAACTGATTTTATAAAAAAAGCTCCTGACCAATTTAAAGATGCAAAATATTCTGCAGAAAGAGAAAGAAGCGTTGGATTAGGTGTTATGGGTTTCCATTCTTTTTTACAAAAAAATAGAATTCCACTTGAATCAGTAATGGCAAAATCTTGGAACAAAAAAATATTCAAACAAATAGATGAACAAGTTAATAAAGCTTCAAAAGATTTAGCTGAAGAAAGAGGTGCTTGTCCAGATGCTGCTGAGTATGGATATCAAGAAAGATTTTCAAATAAAACAGCAATTGCTCCAACAGCATCAATTTCTATTATTTGTGGTGGTGCATCACCAGGGGTAGAGCCAGTTGCTGCTAACAGCTATACTCACAAAACGTTATCTGGTTCATTTAATGTAAGAAATAGGTATTTAGAGGAAATATTAGAAAGTCATGGAAAAAATGATGATGAAACTTGGTCAACTATTACAACTAACCAAGGTTCAGTATCCCATTTAGATTTTTTAACTGATTTAGAGAAAGATGTTTTTAAAACTGCATTTGAACTAAATCAACAATGGATCATTGAGTTAAGTGGTGACAGAACTCCATATATATCACAAGCTCAATCAGTAAATCTATTTTTACCAGCCGACGTTCATAAAAGAGAATTACATAAAATTCATTTTGATGCTTGGAAAAAAGGCTTAAAGAGTCTTTATTACTGTAGATCAAAATCAATTCAAAGAGCTGAAAACATTAATGATGCAAAATCAACAGATGTTTTGGCCAACGTTTATAAAAACAAAGCAACTAAAACTGAAGAACCAGAATACGAGGAGTGCCTATCATGTCAGTAGCAGAGAAAATTAAGACACCAAACAATGAAATAATCCAACCAAAAAAAATGGGTTTATTAGTTGAAAATCCAGTTTACAAACCTTTTAGATATCCATGGTGTTACGATGCGTGGTTAACACAACAAAGAATTCATTGGTTACCGGAAGAAGTGCCATTAGGTGATGATGTTAGGGATTGGCAAAAAAATTTAACTCAGTCAGAAAAAAACTTATTAACACAAATATTTAGATTTTTTACTCAAGCTGATGTCGAGGTTAGTAATTGTTATTTAAGACATTACACAACTGTATTTAAGCCAACAGAAGTTTTAATGATGATGACAGCTTTTGCCTCAATGGAGACTGTCCATGTCGCAGCTTACTCTCATTTGTTAGATACTATTGGAATGCCAGAATCTGAATATTCTGCTTTCATGAAATATAAAGAGATGAAAGATAAATATGACTACATGCAAGGTTTCAATGTAAACTCTAAAGAAGATATTGCAAAAACAGTTGCAGTATTTAGCGCGTTTACTGAAGGGCTTCAGTTGTTTGCAAGTTTTGCAATCCTTTTGAATTTTCCAAGACACAATAAAATGAAGGGTATGGGGCAAATTGTTACTTGGTCTGTTAGAGATGAAACACTTCATTGTAATTCTATGATTAGAGTTTTTAAAGAATTCATAAATGAAAATCCGGAAATATGGACTCCAAAACTTAAAAAAGAACTTTACGAAGCATGTAGAACTATCATTGAACATGAAGATGCTTTTATTGATCTTGCTTTTGAAATGGGGCCAATGGAAGGTTTAACAGCTCAAGAAGTTAAAGATTACATCAGATTTATAGCTAATAGAAGACTTACACAATTAGGTCTGGAGCCAATTTATGATGTTCAAAAAAACCCTTTAACTTGGTTAGATACAATGCTTAACGCTGTTGAACACATGAACTTCTTTGAAGGTCGTGCAACAGAATATTCTAAAGCATCAACGCAAGGTACTTGGGTAGAGGCTTTTAGTTAATTCTCTAATAAATTATCTGTAATTTAGTTCCATAACTTTTCGATGCTTGCTACCTTTGTATTTGGCAAGTGGTCGAATAAGCTTATTAGCAGCGTGCTGCTCCATAATGTGAGCTGACCATCCTGTAATTCTTGAAATCACAAAAATAGGTGTAAAGAAATCTGTATCAAAACCCATCAAATGGTAAGTAGGACCAGTAGGGTAATCTACATTTGGATGAATATTCTTTTTCTTAATCATTACTTTTTCAACTATGTCGTAGATTTTCTCAAAAGTTTTATCCTTTTTAATTTTCGCTACTTTTCCAAAATATTCTCTCATGGTTGGAACTCTTGAGTCTCCAGATTTATAAACTCTGTGACCAAATCCCATTACTACTTCTTTATTTTTAAGAGCATTATTAATCCATTTTAATGCATTTTCAGGTTTCTTAATTTTTCTCATCATATGCATTACTTCCTCATTTGCACCACCATGTAATGGACCTTTTAAACTTGCTATAGCTCCAGTTATTGCACCATGAATATCAGACAAGCTACTAGTGATAGTTCTTGCGGTAAAAGTTGAAACATTAAAACTGTGCTCTGCATACAAAATTAAAGATACATCAAATGCTTTAACAATTTCTTTTTGAGGAACTTTTCCAAAACACATGTAGAAAAAGTTTTCAGCAAACGATAAATCTTTTTTTGGTTTTATAATTTTTTGACCTTTTCTAATTCTGTAAAAAGCAGCTAAAGCAGTTGGAGTTTTTGCAAAAATTCTAAGAGCTTTTCTCATATTAGCATCATGTGAAGAGTCTGAAGTTTCTTTATCTTCTAATCCCATCACACTTACAGCAGTTCTTGCAACGTCCATTGGGTGTGATTTTTTTGGCATATGTTTAATTATCTCATATAAATTCTTTGATAATTCTCTGTTGTTTTTTTCTTCTTTTTCAAATTGTTTTAATTGAATTGAGTTTGGAAGATCTTTATTTAAAATTAAGTATGCAACTTCTTCAAATCTACAATATTCACATAAATCTTGAGCAGCATAACCTCTGTAAGTAAGAGAGTTGATTTCAGGCATTACTTTTGAAACTTCCGTTTCATCAACCACTATTCCTAATAAACCTTTTTTTATATCATCACTCATTATTCATGTCCTTCCGTACTAAAGTTATAAATTTTTTCATCAAGCGAGTTGTACTTTTCGTACTCGACTAACTCATAAAGTCTTTTTCTAGTCTGCATTTTATCAATAATATTATTTTGATGTCCATTCACATAAATGTCTCTTAGTCCATCTTCAACATTTTTCATTGCTAATCTTTGAGTAGTGACTGGATAGATCACTATATTATATCCAAAATTCTCTAATTCCTTGTAATTAAACAGCTTTGATTTACCAAATTCAGTCATATTAGCTAATAGATAACAAGAAAGTTCCTTTCTTACTTTTTCAAAATCTTTTTCATCTTGGAGTGCTTCCGGAAAGATTATTTCAGCACCTGCATCGATATATGCTTTACATCTATCAATCATTTTATCAATTCCCTCAACTCCTTTAGCATCAGACCTTGCGATTATTTTAAAATTATTATCTTTTTTTGCAGCAACACATTCTTTAATCTTATCAACCATAGCTTCCGTGGAGATCAATTCTTTATTATCTAGATGACCACATCTTTTTCTTTCAATTTGATCTTCTAAATGAACAGCTGTAATTCCAAATTCTTCAAAAGTTTCAATAGTTTCTTTACAAGATTTAAAACCTGTATCGATATCTACAATTGTTGGTAAGTTGGTTACTCTTGAAATTAAATAAGATCTTGTACTAACATCTTGCAAAGTGGTTAATCCAATATCTGGAAAACCAAGGTCATTAGCCATCACACCACCTGAAACATAGATTGCATCATAGCCAATTTCTTCAATTAGTTTTGCAGTTAATGGATTATAAGCACCTGGTACTCTTAGAATTTTATTTGATTTTAATTTATCTACAAAATCTATTCTTTTTTGACTTGGTTCTTTTTCAACAAAATGCACTAAAAAATTCCTTTTTTTAAATTTCTTTTTAAATCACTTTTTTTAACTTCTATATTCAATTTATCTAATTCACCTGATTTTAAATTTTTTAAATTTTGAACTATCTTTAAGAAACGATCACTTTCTTTTTTATTAAGAATTCCATCTGTTAACGTTAAAAATTTGTTAATATAATTTTGTCTTTTAAATGGTCTAGCTCCATAAGGATGTGCGTCTGCTCTATCTAGTTGCTCTATAATTTTTTTGCCATTGTTTAAAGTGACAACAACTTTAGCACCAAAAGATTTTTTCATTGGATTTGGATCATGATATTTTTTAGTCCATTTCTTATCTTCATAAGTTGTAATTGATTTCCAAATTTTAATAGTACTTTTTTTATTTGCTCTAGCTTTGGTATAAGATTTTACATGATGCCAATCTCCATCTTCTAATGCTACAGCAAAAATATACATAATTGAGTGATCAAGTGTTTCTCTGCTTGCGTTTGGATCCATCTTTTGTGGATCATTAGCACCAGTTCCAATTACATAATGAGTGTGGTGACTAGTAAATATATCAATTTTTTTTATTTGATTTAGGTTAGGTATTTTTGTTTTAAGTTTCTTAGCTAAATCAATTAACGCTTGTGATTGGTATTCTGCTGAATATTCTTTTGTGTAGGTTTCTAGAATAGCTTTTTTTGCTTCTCCTTTTTTAGGAAGTGGCACTTTGTAATTAGCTTTTTTTCCATCTAATATTCTTGCAATCACACTATCTTCACCTTCATAAATTGGACTAGGGGCTCCTTCACCACGCATAACTCTATCTACTGCCTCAATTGCAAGTTTACCTGCATGAGCTGGAGCATAAGCTTTCCAACTTGAAATTTCGCCTTTTCTAGATTGTCTAGTAGAGATAGTCGTATGTAATGCTTGTTGTACTGCTTGATAAATTGTTTCAGTATTAAGTTTTAGCATTGAGCCTAGACCTGCTGCAACGCTTGGTCCTAAGTGAGCTATGTGATCAACTTTATGTTTATGTAAACAAATTCCTTTAACAAGATTCACTTGAACTTCATAGGCTGTAATAATTCCTCGTAATAAATCTAATCCACTAATTTTATTCTGTTGAGCAACTGCTAACAGGGGTGGAATGTTATCACCTGGATGACTGTAATCAGCTGCTAAAAAGGTATCATGAAAATCAAGCTCTCTAACAGCAGTTCCATTTGACCATGCTGCCCACTCACAATCAAATTTAAGTTTTGAGCTCACGCCAAATAAAGTCGCTCCATTTTTTCTAGAATGTTTTAACGCCATCTCTCTTGAAGAAATTACAGACTTTCTGTTCAGTGATGCTATTGCAACAGAAGCATTATCAATAATTCTATTGATAACCATTTCAATAGCGTCTTTATTTAATCTTGCATTGTCACTTGCAATCTCAGCTATCTTCCAAGCAAGTTGCTTTTTCTTAGGAAGGTTAATTTTAGATGGATAAACTTTAACTGTATGTAATAACAAAATAACTCCTTAATAGAGATTTTGTTTTAATAGTTAAAAAAAATTAATCAATATTAAAGATATTTAGATATTATTTTTTCAATACCAACGAAGTCTTTTATAAGGTGATTGTGATATATTTCAGTTGTATTTTTTTCAGTATATCCATTTTCTAATAAAATAACTGGTATCTCTGCAGCTTTGGCAGCATTTGCGTCAGTTTCACTATCTCCAATCATTATAGTTTTTTTTACATCTCCATCTAATATTTCTACTACATTTGTAAGATGTCTTGGATCTGGTTTACAATAATCAAATGTATCTGATCCAGCAACGTATTCAAAAAAATCATAAATTCCAATTTTCTTTAAAAGATCATTAGAGAGATGCTCTTGTTTATTTGTACAAACTGCCATTGAAATATTTTGTTCTTTGCACCAAATTAAAAAATCTTTTACCCCAGTTACTAGAGTACTTTCATTAACTATATTTTTGCCATAGAAATTTACAAATTCTTTAACCATTTCATCTTTTATTTTTGCATCCAAGACTTTACTAAATTCTTTTTTTGCTTGGCCCCATATAGATCTTCCAATTAAAGCACCAGCACCTTTGCCTACTAAATTTCTTATATCTTCTGTTGATTTAGTTGGATAACCAAATTTCTTCATCACATGGTTATGAGCTAACATTAAATCAGGAGCGGTATCTACTAGCGTACCATCTAAATCAAATAAAATTGTGAATTTTTGCTTCATTTTAAAAGTTTTTTAAAGAAATATTATGTGAATTAATTAAGCCATATACTTAATGTAAAGCAATTTAAAATGAAAGAATTAAATACACAAAAAATTCAAAACAAACTTCGTAATAAGTTTTTAGCTAGTGGTGTTAATATGCCTGGGCCTGAAACAATTTTTTTTTCCAATGACACTAAAATTGGAAAAAATGTAACCATTGAGCCCTATGTTGTTATTGGGAAAAATGTAAAGATTGGAAACAATGTTGTTATAAAATCATTTTCACATTTAGAATCTTGTAAAATAGAAAATAAAGTTGAAGTTGGTCCTTATGCTCGAATAAGACCTGATACCATTTTAAAAGAAGGCTCAAAAATTGGAAACTTTGTGGAAATTAAAAAAAGTACAGTTGGAAAAAAATCAAAGGTAAATCATTTATCTTATATTGGAGATTGTGAGATTGGAAAATCTGTCAATATAGGTGCTGGAACTATTACTTGCAATTATGATGGTGTTAAAAAAAGCAAGACAAAAATTAAAGATAAAGTTTTTGTTGGATCAAATTCATCTCTAGTCGCTCCACTAACAATAGAAGAGGAAAGTATTATTGGTGCTGGGTCAGTAATCACTAAAAGTGTAAAAAAGAAATCGTTAGCATTAACAAGATCAATACAAATTGAAATTAAGAATTATAAAAGAAAATAAATTATGTGTGGAATTATAGGGATCTCAAGCAATAAGTCAGTATCAAGCAGTATTATTAATTCCCTTAAGAAATTAGAGTATAGAGGATACGACTCTGCTGGAATTGCAACTTTGTCAGATGGTTTTATTAATGAAGTTAAATCTGAAGGAAGAGTAGAAAATTTAGAAAATAATTTTGATTTAAAAAATCTTTCAGGAAATATTGGTATTGGTCATGTAAGATGGGCAACCCATGGAGTGCCAAATAGTGTTAATGCTCACCCACATTCATCAGAAAGCGTATCGGTAGTTCACAATGGAATTATTGAAAATTCAACATTATTAAAAAAATATTTATTAAACAAAGGACATAAATTTAAATCTCAAACAGACACAGAGGTTATTGTTCATCTAATTACAGAAAATCTTAAAACAACTGAATTACAAGAAGCTATTACAAAAACGTTAAAACAGCTTCATGGAAGTTTTGCCTTAGGAATAATTTTTAAAGATATGCCAGATTTAATAATAGGAGCAAGGCGTGGTTCTCCTTTGGCAGTAGGGTATGGTCCTAATGAAAATTATCTTGGATCAGACTCTTATGCTCTTAAATCAATGACTAATAAAATTACTTATTTAGAAGATGGTGAATTTTGTTTTATCAAAAAAGATGAGGTTAATTTTTTTAATGAAGAAGGAATAAAAATTAACAAAAAAGTTTTAGAGCTTTCAACTGAACAGCAAAATTATGATAAAGGTGATTTCAAGCATTTTATGGCTAAAGAAATTGAAGAACAGCCTCAAACTTTAAAAACAGGTATCAAAGAATATGTAGATGGCATGAACAATGATATTAATATCTACAATTTTCCTTGGAAAATGGATGAAATCAAATCAATTATGCTGATTGGATGCGGAACTGCCTACCATTCTTGTTTAATGGCAAAGTATTGGTTTGAGGAATTAACAACCTTGGATGTTAATATTGATATTGCATCAGAGTTTAGATATCGAAAAAATAGATTTAAAAATGATAC